>Ga0210377_10000407_pt1 | contig 41139 bp, 51 predicted proteins | sample PLM4_65_b1redo_FD_155480 | JGI IMG/M metagenome (GOLD analysis project Ga0210377, IMG submission 155480) | Groundwater sediment microbial communities from an aquifer in East River, Colorado, USA - PLM4_65_b1 redo | ecosystem: Environmental > Terrestrial > Soil > Riparian zone | place: USA: East...
TTCGCCAAAGCCTGTTGGCTGATCCAAACCGTAATCGACCCGCGCCTGACCAGACTCGCGTTGTATTCTCGCCAATTCCTGACCCGATGCTTGCATCCATTCGGATACTTGGTCTTCTTCACCTGCTTGACATCTCGTTTTATGCCGGGTGTTTTCGTTTGTTTTCTCATCTTTTCAGCTTACCATCGATTTATTCAGTCAACAACGCCATACCGCGTCGCAAAAGTAACCAGCGTATCCCGTCGCTCTTATTCACGAATTATTCATGATTTTTGAAGGTGTACCGTCACCTCGCGAGGGCATTTTCCAATGTCATGGACTCATTACCCGGCATAGATGCCATAGGAAAACGCACAGACAAACCACTCTGCCGCGAGGGTAGTTGCGGGAGAGTAGGTCGCCACCCAATTGACAGGCATTGTCTAATCTATGCAAAACTACCGTAAGTCACGAGGGGCGTGATAATGCGGGAGCATGAAGATAAGAAAGCAACCCAAGACGGAAGCGCGCTACTGTACAGCGAAGACCGAGAATCTGACATCAGGAGTCGCCTGGCACATGTTCTTGACGACTTCAAAGCGCAGAGGTCGGCCCCAATTACCGGGGGTTACTCCCTAACAGAGCGTGACAGTATACTGATCACCTATGGCGACATGGTTTCCGAGACGGGCATTCCGCCGCTGGCAACTCTCCACGATTTCTTAGTCGTCCATCTAGATGGCATTGTCAGCGCCGTCCATTTGCTGCCGTTCTTCCCTTATTCCTCAGATGATGGATTCGCGGTGATCGACTATCGCCGCGTTGACCCACAGTTTGGGACATGGGATGACATCAGGCAGTTGCGACTGCGCTTCCGGTTAATGTTCGATGCGGTCATCAACCACGTCTCAGCCCAAAGTAAATGGTTCCAGGACTTTCTGCGCGGCGACCCGGCTTATCAGGACTGGTTCATTGTCGTCGAAGACCAACCCGATCTCTCGCAGGTCACACGCCCACGCGCCCTGCCTTTGCTAACACACTTCGATACCCCCTTCGGCGGCAAAGCGGTCTGGACGACCTTCAGCGCGGATCAGATCGACCTCAACTATCGCAATCCGGATGTGCTGCTGGAAGTTATCGACACGCTGCTGTTTTATGTGTCGCAAGGCGCTGAGTTCATCCGGCTGGACGCGATCGCTTATCTCTGGAAAGAGATTGGCACGTCCTGTATCCACCTGCCTCAGACACACCGCATCATCCAACTGCTGCGTCTTGTTTTGAACGAGGCTGCGCCCCATGTTAAACTGATAACCGAAACGAACGTGCCGCACCAGGACAATGTGTCCTATCTAGGAGATGGGTGCAACGAAGCGCAGCTCGTTTACAATTTCGCTCTGCCCCCACTGGTAATGCATACGCTGCGCACCGGCGACGCGCGCGCCATATCCAAATGGGCCGCCAGCCTGTCACTGCCCTCAGACCGGGTCTGCTTCTTCAACTTCCTCGCATCCCATGACGGTATCGGCCTCAACCCGGCGCGCGGCATCCTGACAGACACCGACATCGATGCGCTGGTTGAACAGGCATTTGCCCACGGCGGTCACGTCTCGTACAAGCACAACTCAGATGGCTCTCAAAGCGCCTACGAGTTGAACATCAACTACTTCGACGCGCTCTCGGATCCGGCAGGGCGTGAGCCACTGACGACTCAGGTTGACCGCTTCATAGCCGCTCAAGCCATCATGCTGGCTCTGGCGGGTTTGCCCGGTATATACTTTCACAGCCTGTTCGGGTCAAGGGGCTGGCCTGAAGGCGTAATGCTGACCGGGCAGAAACGCGCCATCAATCGTCAGAAGCTCGACCGTATCGAGTTGGAACGCGAGTTGAGTGACCCAAGTTCCTTGCGTCGCATCGTGTTCGACCGCTACTGCCATCTGCTTAAGGCTCGCGCGTCTTCCTCCACTTTCCACCCCTACGGGAGTCAGCGAGTGATAGACTGCGGCAAGTCCGTCTTTGCAGTGTTGCGATCATCCCCAACCGGAGATGATCAGGTGTTGTGCCTACATAACATTAGTGACAAGCCACAGGCTGTTCGCCTATCTGACAGGCACGCGTCCCTGACCGATCTGCTGACGCAGCAAACGTGGCGGAATGTCCAATCAATCGAGCTGGCTCCCTACCAGGCCCGCTGGCTCCGCACAGAAGAGGGTCATGGATCACGAGTTTGAGTCGCCGTATCTCCGCCTACTCCGTAACCGGATTGACCTGCGCCGCGTTCCGTTCAGCGAACGCGGGTCGCGGCTGTTACTGCTATGCGCTGATGATCATTTCTTCATCCGGCTGGCGGAACGCTGGTTCAAGCTGGAGAACCAACTTGCGGCCTACCGCGACCGCCCACCCCTTATAGACGAGTGGCGATTCACTGACGCGAACGATCAGCCCCTGGCATTTGAACTGACAACCTACCCGCACTTTATCTCCTGCCAGACCGCTATTGGCGACTTTTCAATATCCTTTGTTGACAGCGAAACACTGCTTGTGGCTCTCCCCGAAGCCCATTGCGGGGTGACATTCCACGCCCACCTTGATCGGGCACAGGCCGACCGGCGAGGAGGCGTGCTGCGACTGACAGGCCAGATTCGCCGCAATCTGGCCTATACGGTGAACGCTCGCATCCTCAACAACGAGATGGTCGAGATAGCGTCCGGTGAGCAGATGATTCGCCTCCGTGTGGATGCGTCGGAGGGTGGACGGGCTATCCTTATCAACATCACCCCACGTCTGGGCTTCAACCGCTGGGTCCCGGAAGTTGGTCCGACGATTGAGTTGGCTGCCCGCCGCTGGCATGAGTGGTTTGCCGCCGCCCCTAAGGTCGCCGAGGAATACCGCACCCAATACTATTACGCTTGGTGGATTATGCGAGCAGGCTTAATCTCGTCACGCTTCTACACCACCCGCGAAGCTATGACGCCATCCATGCTCAAATATGTCGGTATTTGGCAATGGGACAACTTCTTCCATGCGCTGGCTTACCGTCATGTCGAGCCGCGCCTGGCGCAGGATCAGCTGCGCATACTGGTGGACCACCAGCGCGAGGATGGCATGATCCCTGACGCGATCCACGACGAGGGGACAGTGACGCACCTCAACTTTCCGGTCGAAGGTGACGTGACCAAGCCGCCGCTTATCGCCTGGGCGGCCTGGAAGCTGTATGAACACGATGGCGACAGTGAGTTCTTGAACGAGATTTATGAGCCACTGGTGCGCTCGAACAACTGGTGGTTTGAGAAAAACGACGCGGATAGCAATGGCCTGTGCGAATACCAACATCCGTTCTCCTCCGGGTTGGATGACAGCCCGTTGTGGGATGAGGGAATGCCGGTCGAGTCGCCTGACCTGAACACCTATTTGTGTCTCCAGCAGGAGGCGCTTTCGAAGATCGCGCACGTTCTGGGCGAGCGCGAGGATGCGGCAGTGTGGGCGCGCCGCGCCGAAAGTATGGCGCAGCGGCTGATCGAGGTCGCATGGGATAACAAGGCTGGTCTTTTTTGGGCGAGCCGCAATGGCACGAAGATCAACACCCGGACGCCGTTCAACCTGTTCCCACTGATCACCGGTAGGATGCCGCGCAAGATCGCCGACCGGCTTGTCAACCACCTCACGGATGAACGGGAATTCTGGCCGCGCTACCCGGTGCCAACGGTGGCGCTGAACGACCCCAAATTCGACCCTATGCAGATGTGGCGCGGGCCGGCCTGGGTGAACATCAATTATCTACTGATCGAGGGGCTGTACCGTTCAGGCTACACTGATCTCGCCCGCGAGCTGCGTCGCCGCACGTTGGAGTTAGTGGCGGGTCAATCCGACATATACGAATACTATCACCCGCAAACTGGCGAGAACCCGCCCAGCGCAGCCTCGGTTTTCGGGTGGTCGGCGGCGATCTACATCGATCTGGCGATTCAGGCTTCCAAGGAGGCGGAAAGACAAACCGGAGAAGGCCCATGAACATCGCTTTGCTGCATTATTCCGCGCCACCGGTAGTCGGCGGCGTGGAGAGCGTGTTAGCGCATCATGCCCGCCTGATGACTGGTGCGGATCACAACGTCCGCGTCGTTGCCGGGCGCGGCGACCAATTTGATCCTCGCGTCGAATTTATGTCACTGCCCCTTATTGACTCCCGCCATCCTAATGTCCTAGCGGCAAAAGCCGAGCTTGATAGAGGAGATGTTCCCCAAGATTTTGACTCTCTTGTGGATGCCATTTCGCAGGCGATTGCGCCGGCATTGAAAGGAGTAGACGTGTTGATTGCCCATAACGTCTGCTCGCTACACAAGAACCTGGCGATGACAGCGGCGTTGAAGACTCTCTCAGAGCAGGCTGGCGCGCCGCACATGATCCTGTGGCATCACGACCTGGCATGGACGACGCTGCGCTATCGGGCGGAACTCCATGATGGCTATCCCTGGGATTTGCTGCGCACGGCTTGGCCAAGCGCTACGCAGGTAGTCGTCTCTGAGCTGCGCCAGCGCGAGCTTGCCGGCCTATTCAACATCCCTGCCGAACAGATCACCGTAGTGCCTAACGGGATCGATGCCCCCACCTTTCTAAAGCTGGAGTCCCAAACACGCGATCTGGTCGAGCGGCTGAGGCTGCTAGAGGCTGCCCCTCTGCTGTTATTGCCGGTGCGTATCACACCACGCAAGAACATCGAATTGGCGCTGCGCGCTCTGGCTTCACTGCAAAAGGGAATGCCTGACGCAAGACTGGTTGTGACCGGCCCGCCCGGCCCGCACAACCCGGCCAACGCCGAGTATTTTGCGCGGCTGAAGGTGACCCGGACGGAACTTCGACTGGAAGGCTCGGCGCACTTCCTTGCCGAAATCGTCGAGGGCTATCTACCAGATGAGGTGATCGCCGACTTTTACCGGCTGGCCGACGCGCTGCTCATGCCCAGCAGAGAAGAAGGCTTTGGCATCCCGATAATCGAGGCAGGGTTGGTGAGAATTCCCATTTTCTGCGCCGACATCCCTCCGCTGCGCGCACTGGGCGGCGATGAGGCGACCTATTTCTCGCCGGACACTGATCCGACAGTGGTTGCCGCGCTCATTGCCATTCGTCTGGAATCCAATCCCGGCTATCGATTACGCGTCCGGGTGCGGCGCGCTTACACCTGGGAGGCCGTGTATTCGGAGCGGATTGCGCCTCTTCTGGAGAGATGGCTATGAAACGCAAGCGCGGATTTGAACTCTTTCGAAAGGTGCTTGTGCCGGTCATCCATGGCTGCGACCCGGCGCTTTCGGTGGCTGTGGCTCGGCTGGCGGCTGGCGAAGGGCGACTGGTCATGGTCGGCTTGGTTGGCGTGGGCTCAGAGGATTCTCTCAGCACAGGCGCAATCCCGGCGCGGGAGGTGCGTCAGACGCTGCGCGACCTTGCCAATGGTGAGCGCACCCGCACTCGGCGGCGCGTGCGGGTCTCGCACACTCCCTGGCAGGAGCTGGTCGCGCTGGTCAATCAGGAACGGCCTGATCTACTGGTGCTGGAGTGGCCTTGCGCGCTTGAGGCATTGCGAGTGACATCAGACACTGTGCTAGGCCATCCACCATGCCATGTCGCGATGGTGCGTGGCCCGCTTTCGGATAGCCTTACGCAGATTCTGGTCCCACTGCGAGGCGGCCCCTATGCTGAACTGGCGTTGCGTATTTCATTGGCGGTAGCCAGTGCTAGCCAAGCCCACGTGACTTCATTGCATCTCCGACCCGTGTTGCAAGCGCCAGAGGCAGACCAACAGGGTCCAACGAGCAGGCACGATGCTCCTTTTCGCGGCCTCGCTCGCGTGCTCGCCAGCCTGCCGGAGGTCAGCCAGCGTGAGATGGAGACCGAAGATCCGGGTGGGACGATTCTGTCTGCTTCCCGCGATTTCGAGCTGGTTGTCATGGGGGCTTCTTCTCAACCTGTCAGCTCAGGCGTGTCGCTAGGCGCGGTAACGGACCGGACGTTGCAAGAATGCCGCGCCGGAGTGATAGTGGTCAAGACTCGCCAGCCTATGCCAACCGAGCTGGAAAGCGAGATGGTCGGACAGGCGGCAATCTCGGTTCTGGTGGATAAGTGGTTCGCCGAGAACACCTATCATGCGGACGAATTTGCTGATCTCAGCCGCCTTGTTGAACTTAAGGAGAAGCAAGGGCTGACTATCAGCCTGGCGTTGCCCTCTCTCAACGAAGAGAAGACAGTTGGCAAGGTCATCCAAACCGTCAAACGCGCGCTGGTGGACGAGGCGCCGTTGTTGGATGAAATCGTGCTCATCGATTCTGATTCCACCGACCGAACGCAGGCTATCGCCGCCGAAATGGGCGTCCCTGTGTTCGTCCATCAGCGCATGCTCCCACAGCACGGAGTGCGGCGCGGCAAAGGGGAGGCGTTGTGGAAAAGCCTGTATGCCACTCGCGGCGACATCGTGCTGTGGGTTGATACCGACATCGTGAATATCCATCCACGTTTTGTGTATGGGTTGATAGGTCCACTGTTGGCAAGCCCAAGCATCCAATTTGTGAAAGGGTTTTATCGCCGCCCGCTGAAGGTTGGCGACAAGATGCAAGCTGGCGGCGGAGGGCGTGTCACCGAGCTGACGGCGCGCCCGCTGCTCAATTTGTTCTACCCCGAATTGTCCGGTGTGATCCAGCCATTGTCCGGCGAGTATGGGGGCCGCCGCAGCGTGCTTGAGCGGCTTTCATTTTTCTCCGGCTATGGCGTGGAAACGGGACTGCTGATCGACATATTTGAGAGGTTTGGGCTGTCATCCATCGCTCAGGTGGATTTGCAGGAGCGTATTCACCATAACCAGCCGCTTGAAGCGTTGAGCAAGATGTCCTTTGCTATCATTCAGGCCGTGATACGCAAGCTCGAACGACGTTACGGGCGAGCCATCCTGGAAGATGTAAATAGAACGATGAAGCTGATCCGTTACGGTGACGAGCGCTTTTTCCTGGATGTGGAGGAAATCGCTGAGCAGGAACGCCCACCGATGATTGAACTGGCGGAATATCGAGCGCAGCAAAAGGAACTTGGCGGATGACGCAGCTGTTCCTGGCGAGACATGGAGAAACAGACTGGAATCGGGAAGGACGATTTCAGGGACAGGCCGATCCGCCGCTCAATGCAGCCGGACAGGCGCAGGCAAGGGCGTTAGCCGAGCGATTGGCCGGGCAGTCATTCGATGCAATTTACACCAGCGATCTTCGCCGTGCTGTTGAGACAGCGCAGATTGTCGCTCAGGGATTGGGCTTAAGCGTCTGGGTCGATACTCGTCTGCGCGAGGTCAACCAGGGAGAGTGGGAGGGGATACTTGCCAGCGACATTGCCGTCCGCTATCCTAAAGAATGGGAATCTCGTCAGCAAGACCCGGTGAATGCCCGTCCGCCGGGCGGCGAGACCATCGCCGAGGTTGCTTGCCGTGTTTGGGCTGCTGTGGATGACATTGCCGGTCGTTATCCGACGGGTTCGGTTCTGATCGTTTCACACGCTCTGGCGCTCGCGACACTGTTATGCCGGGCATCGAATCTCCCGCTTGAGCAAGCCTACCATCTGGCGCCAGCCAATGGCCGCCATGACATCATCCAATGGCCTTCCGATAAACGCTCAGAAGGAGCGCAGAGAGCATGAAGCAAGCCCTCGAATTGAAGTTTCCCTTATCCGCCCGGAGGCTCATGCCTTGCCTCGGCTTTGCAGTGATAGTGGGGCTGTGGCTAATCACACAGGCCAGGCCTCCCGAGACAGCCTTTGCCGCCGGACGCGGGGTGGCAGGCCGCGTGGTGGATAGCCAGGGTGAACCTATCAGCGACGCTGAACTCAAGCTGTACATCAACGAGGGCCGTGAGCCTGCCGCCGAATCTCACAGCCAGCCGGATGGCGCTTACCTGCTGGCACTGCAAGAAGGCGAGAAGGTATCCAGCGTCCGCGTCGAAGTCGAGCGACCTCACTTCGCGCCATATTCGTGGAGGCCCACTGAGGGGGAATTGAGGATTCTGGTAGAAGATGGCTCCTTCGTCACTCACGATATTGTCCTGGCGCGAACAATCGTCGCAAGCTTTTGGATCATAACAGCAATCTTTTTGGGAATGCTGGCCGTCATCGCAACCGAGCGCCTGCATAACACATTGGCCGCGCTGCTGGCCATGGTGCTGATCTTCGGAGTCAGCCTGCTGGGAGGCTCGATCAATCCCGATCTCTATGTTTTCACCTTCAAGCAGGCGCTTGAGCACGTTGACTTTGAGGTGATTTTTCTGCTCTTGGGCATGATGATTGTGATTGGGGTGATCGAGGAGACAGGAATTTTCCAGTGGCTGGCGTATCAGGCTTACCGTCTCTCGCGCGGGAAAGTTTGGCTGCTTGCAATCATCCTGATGAGTATCACCGCCATAGCATCAGCTTTGTTGGACAATGTCACAACCATGCTCCTGATTACGCCTATCATCCTGGAAATCGCGCTAGCGGCAGGGATCAGCCCGCTTTCCCTGGTGTTGCCCGCATTATTGGCAGCTAACGTGGGAGGGCTGGCGACATTGATCGGAACGCCTGTGAACATCATGATCGGCTCATTTGTTGGTCTGGGCTTCAACGACTTTGTGCTGAACCTGACTCCGGGCGTGATCGCTGCGCTGATAGGCCTGATGATATTCATCCAGCTTCGTTACTGGAAGGAGTATCGCAAGGCAGGAGCAGGGCTTTCACCAGCGCTGATGAAGCAGCTCGAAGAGAACGGTCAGATTCGAGACAAGATCAAGCTCCTCAAATCAGGAATAGTATTTGGCGTCGTATTGGCCCTATTCGTCTTTGGCGAGCAGTTTCACCTTTCCCCGGCGATTTCGGCGATTGCCGGCGCAGTGGCGATGCTCTTGTGGGTCAATCCCGACATCCAAGAGATGATGGGTGTTGTGGACTGGACAACGCTGGTCTTCTTTATTGGTCTCTTTATCGTGGTGGGTGCTGTGCAGGAAGTTGGGCTGCTGGCCATAACCGCCGATTGGATCGGCCATATAGTAGGCGAAAATCTGTTGGCGGCAATATTAGCAATTGTCTGGATGGCGATGCTGCTTTCTGGCGTGGTGGACAATATTCCTTTCGCGGCAGCCATGCTGCCTGTTGTGAAATTCCTGACACGGACTATTCCGGGCGCAGAGAACAATTCGTTGTACTACGGACTGGCAATTGGCGCCGACCTCGGCGGGAATTCCTCGCTGATTGGCTCTTCGGCAAACCTGGTGGTTGCTGGCATTACCGAGCGAGCGGGATACAAAATGACGTTTCGCAAGTTCTTGCAGATCGGACTCCCGGCTGCAGCCATTACCACAGCCATTGGGACATTGTGGCTGATCATACACTTTGTGTAGGGGGTGTTTGTGATGGGCAAAATATTGTGCGCGACACGCGGGGGCGAGGCCAGTATCCAGACTCAGGATGCTGCTATTGCCAGAGCAAAGGAGATCGGCGTTGAGTTGATCTTCGTTTACATTTACGATGTGGAATTTCTGGCACGCGCGAAATATACGCTACGGTCTGATGTGGTGTCGGAAGAACTGGACAGGATGGCGGAGTTCCTGATGACGATGGCGATTGAGCGCGCCAAACAGCAGGGCGTTCAAGCCAGCTACACGATCCGGCATGGCGATTTTGACGCCGAGTTAGCATCTGCAGTGAATGAAGAAGAGGTCAGCCTTGTAATTCTAGGTCACCCCGGTAAAGAGGAAAGTCGCTTTGAGCTTGAGCACCTACAGGAGTTTGCTTCGAAGTTACAGGAAGAAACGAGCATTCAGGTCTGCATCCTGCCAGAATGACAAGGATGTCCTATTGGCAGCCCTATGGGACTAAAATTTGGGTAGTGGAATAGGCCTCATCCAGACCATTCTAAAGCCTAGTCAGGGTCTCCGCGTGGGGGTTATTGCACAAGCGGAGTAACAAAGCATGGAAAGCTACAAATTTTTGTTGATGCGTATTCCTCACTTGCAATTGTCAAAGATGAGCATTATAGTAGGTATCGACGGTGAGATTATTGATCATGAAAAGCATTCGCCGTATAGATTCTAGTCAGTCGCGAAGGAAAAACGGTTCGGTTTAAGTCGCTTTAGGTCCACAAGTTCAGGATTTCACAAAGTTGCCCGCCTATGAGGTGGGCGATTTCTTTTCCATGCTGCGATTTGAGCACAAGAACAAATTAGCGGAACTACCAACCGACTGGCAAAACATCTGAATTGGGTTCGAACCCCTTGAGGTCGTCAGACCCAAATGAGGTATATATGCGGTTCGAAATGGGGTGTTTCGTGTTCTCGATATCTGCATAATCGACCAAGCGGTCTTGTCGTTGATTATGTGACGCGGGTCTGTATCCCGCCCCGTTGCGTCGCGATACTATTCACAAAGAACTGGTAGCCACCCTAAATTATGCGCCAGAGCCAGAAGTTCGACAGCGTGCCATAGCCATCAAGGGATTGCATCTGGGCCATTCGGCGGCGTGTGTTGCGGAGATGAGTGGGGTGCAATTGGTCAGCATCTATAACTGGCACAAACGCTGGGTTGCCGAAGGGGTAGCCGGATTGAAGAACCGTCCCAAGAGTGGTCGTCCGGCCAATACAGATCAGATGTACCGTGACCTGTTGGGTGAGGTGATTGAGCAAGACCCGGCTGAGTTGGGGTATGGATTTACCTTCTGGACAGCCGGGCGATTGCAGGCGCACATGGCAAAAGTGACCGGGCAGAAGTTGAGCCCTAATCGCTTTCGGGAATTGCTCAAACGGTGTGGGTATGTGTACCGACAACCCACGCATGATTTGAGCGACCTGCAAGACCCCCAAGCGCGAGAAGCGGCACAGGAATTGCTGGACTGGTTGAAAAAAACGCCCTCCTCGACCAAGCCTTCGAGCTTCTCTTTGTGGATGAGACGACCATGAGCCTTCACCCGATTCTAAGAAAGTGCTGGATGAAACGCGGGCAGCGCAAACTGATCCCGGCCCCCGGTCAACAGCAATGGGAACATCTTTTCGGGGCATACAATTGGCGGACGGATCATGTCTCATAGCAGTTTGCTTCTAAAAAGAATAGCGCCAGCTTCATGGCCTTTGTCGAGTATCTGATGACCGTCTGCTACCCAACCCAGAAAGTTATTCTGGTTACAGACAATGCCAGCTATCACAAGAGCAAAGCGTCTTTGGCGGCTCTCAGTTTGTTTGAGGAACGCCTTACTGTCATCTGGTTGCCGCCCTACAACCCATTCCTCAACCCGATTGAGCGTTTCTGGCGGCATCTCAAAGACTTGGCTTGCGCTAACAAGCTCTTTGCCGACCTTAAAGCCCTTACCGCAAGCGTCCGTTCTGCTCTCATTCAGCAAAACGATTATGGCAATCCTGACCGCTTCGCTTTCTTAAAATACTTTCAGGTAAATGCTTAGTACCAGTCAAAAGTGGAGAGCCAAGCCTGCCGCGAGGCGGAAGCCTGCCGGGGTCAGGCCGTGCAGTGCGTCATGAGGACGCTGCTGATCATAGCTGTTCAACCACTCATGGGTAAGGATTCGAAACAGAATGGCGCGAGCCGGTTTGCCCTTGGATTGACATTTTCAAGCTGCGCCTTGTAAATGGCTCCTAATTTCTCAGCAAAGATTCAGGATTGATTCAGCTATTGCTCAGTATTGAGTGACATAGTCTAGAAAGGTTTTCTGCAATGAGCCAAAAGGAGCGAGTTCGTGATCAGCTTGTGCTCACGCGCAAGTCTTAAATAGTTACTCAACACAAAGGAGAATGGCAATGGTCAAAGACCCCGTTTGCGGAATGCAGATTAACGAGAAATCTGCCGCTGGCAAGGTTGAGCATGAAGGCCAAACCTACTACTTCTGCTCGACACCCTGCATTAAAGCGTTCAACAACGAACCGCACAAATATGCCATAAAGAAGGCTGTGGTGGCCGGGCAACACAATCAACACTAAGTGACTCAACAGGGCGAAGATCGCAGATAATCTTCGCCCTATGTATTTGGAGGCATTGCGCTATGGATGAGCGAAAGATTACTGCCAAGTTGATCGACCTAACCACAAAATCCGGCATTCAGGCAGATCCTGTTGAACTGGTTGGCTTATATGTCGCGCTGAAAGCCAAGCCCATGCTTATCCTGACCGGCCAAGCCAACAGTGGCAAGACCCTGGTTGTCGAGAGCTTGATGCAGGTGCTCAACGGAGGCAATCCCCGTCAGTGCCAAATGCTCACCGGCCACGCATGGTGGGCAGGGCGAACCGGCAACACGGCTCTCTTCAGCGAGGCTCAAACCCGCCTGACCACGGGCAAGATCATGGCACTGATTGACGAAGCGCGAAAGCCAGAAAATGCCGATCGGGTCTTCTTGGCCTGCCTTACCCGCATCAGCCTTGCGGAGGTAGCGGTCTTTTTCCCGGAAATGGCGTTCCAGATTCGAAATGAGCGGCTTATGCGTCTGCCGAGCTTTCATTACACCGAGCCGATCCCATTTCCATCAAATCTGTTCTTCATCGGAACGATTGACACCAGCCTGGACAACTGGACAAACGACGATTTGGACGCGGTGACGACCCTTATGGATTGGCGCGGCGCATTAACGGCTGCCCAAATTCGCGGCAGCGTTGTTGGCACGGTTCCTGGAAGCGAGAATCTGTTTTTGCGTTCCTGCATCCGCAGCGAGGAAGCCGCTTGCGCGAAACTCTCCTCTATTTTGGGTGATACCAAGCAACCATTGAGGCCCCTATTTGAGATGGCGGAACTGCTAGGCAACTATGCTCTCGTCATGCCGCCCTCTTTGATCAACAGCGCAACTGTCTATCTTGCCAACGCCTGGACAGCAAATGGGCACGGCCTTTTCGCCGAAGACAACCCCGAGAACTTGGCTGGCGCGCTCGACTTCGTGATCGCGCATGGCGTTTTGCGGCCTCATATCGGACAGATCAGGCAGGCTGCTCCGTTGACACAGAAGTTACAGGCGCTGTTGGATAGGGCAATGCCGCGCTCGGTGAATATGCTGAACCCAGCCTTAACGTAGGAGCATAGCAATGACAATGCAAGGTTATTCAACCGTCGATAATGAGGGACAAAATTCATTTGTCAAGCGTGAGTTCACAACGCTGGCCCCCTACTACAACGTCATGGCTTTGCCAATCGCAGGACTGCGGGAAAAAGTCGTGGATCTCGCCAATACAAAAGCTGGCGCGAAGATTCTGGATGTGGCAACTGGAACAGGAAAGCAGGCTTTTGCCTTTGCCAAAAGCGGATATGACGTGGTCGGCGTTGACCTGACCGAAGCCATGCTGAGGCGGGCAATTCAGGAAAACATCTATAGAAACCTGAGCTTCGAGATCGCAGATGCGACACAGCTTCCATTTGAGGATGACCGCTTTGATGTTGCCTGTATCTCCTTTGCATTGCACCTGATGCCGCTGCCAATTGGAAAAAGAGTGTTGGCGGAGATGGGCAGAGTAACCCGGCGTGATGGGCTGATCATGATTGTCGATGCCACATTGCCCAAGAGGGGGATTCTCAGGGCTTTGTTGTTGACTTTCATGAAGTTTTACGGCAATGAGCATCTTTCACATTTTATGAAATCTGACCTTGCTGTGACGCTCAGAGAGTCGAACATTCAAGTTGAGCGGGAACTTCCGGTGTTATGGGGCGTGGGGAAGATCATCAAAGGGTCGCCGGTACAGAAAGAGACGTGGCGTGAAGCTTAACTCTCTCGAATTCGCCTTGATGAACAATCCTATTCGGGCATGGAGCCAGCGCGCGCTTGAAACTCCCATGCTATTTGGGCGGCCCGGCGCGCTCGCCGGGAAGCGGGCGCTGGAAATTGGTTGCGGGCGCGGCGTCGGTATTGAAATATTGCTGGCGTTAGGGGCAAAGCATGTTGTTGGATTCGACATCGACCCCAGGATGATCGTTCTGGCGCAGGAGCGCACAGCACGCTTTGGGAAACGTGTCCAGATCTTTCTTGGTGATGCAGAGCGCATTGAAGCACCCAATGGCAGCTTCGATGTCGTTGTAGATTATGGCATCCTTCATCACATCCCGGACTGGAGACATACCTTAACTGAGGTCTCCCGCATCCTGAAGCCCGGCAGCATGTTCTACTTTGAAGATATCCTCAAGGGATTTACCTCCGCATGGCCGATGCGGATTCTCCTTGATCATCCGCAGGCCACCCAGTTCACCGGCGAGGCATTTCGCGCCGGGATGCTGGCAGTTGGTCTGCGAGTTACGCGCTGGCGACAATTTTGGCAGTGGGGGGTCACGGGCTGCGCCGTGGCCGACCACCCGGCAGACACCTGATCTTGAACAAGCCCCACTTAACCTCACTATTCCTCCCCGCATAGGGTTAATCAGCAAACTCTCAGCCAGCTTTCAGGTTGGCCTCATTATTGTTTGTCAAAATACTCCTTAGATGATTCACAAGGAGAGAATTGACTATGCCTCTGGATACTGCAACCAAACAACCCACACTGGCGATAGATCCGATATGCAAGATGGAGATCGGGCCGAACAGCGCATTCGCCAGTCGCCAGATTGGCGCCGAGACGTTTTATTTTTGTTCAGCGCAATGCGCGCATCAGTTCGATCAGGAAAAGGATCAGGCGGCATCGCCCGGCCCTGCGACTACTGCTGTTGCGCCAACCCTGACACGTGAGGAACAGGATCAGGCCCGCGAATACCAGACTCTTGTCAAGAAATTCTGGTTCGCCGCGACTATATCTGTGCCAGTGGTTGCTCTTTCGTATCCCTCGTTCATCCCGGTTCTGCGTGACCTATTGCCTGCCGGAAGTCTCCAGCTGCGCATTGTGTGGGGACTGCTTGGCTTGATGACAATCCCCGTCATGGCATGGTCAGGCAGCCAGTTTTTTATCGGGATATGGGCAGCGCTCAAACATCGCCAGGCCAATATGCATACCCTGATCGCTATCGGCATTTCGGCGGCATGGCTGTACTCTGGCGTGGCTGTGCTGTTTCCTGACATCTTCCCTGCTATGGAACTGGCCGAAGTCTTTTATGATGTGACCACTGTAGTGACCGCGCTGGTTGTGCTTGGACTGGCGCTGGAACTGAAAGCCAAAGGGCGAACCAGTGAAGCCATTAAGAAGTTAATCGGTCTTCAGGCCAAGACCGCTCGGATCATACGGGATGGCAAAGAGACCGATATTCCGGTAGAGGAAGTTCTGGTCAACGACATTGTGCTGGTGCGCCCCGGCGAGAAGATACCGGTGGACGGCACGTTGACAGAAGGAAGCTCCAACATTGATGAGAGCATGATAACTGGCGAATCGATCCCGGTCGAGAAGCATGTTGGGGATGAGGTAATCGGCTCCACCATGAACCAGACCGGCAGTTTCCGCTTCCGAGCCACAAAAGTAGGCAAGGACACCGCCCTGGCTCAAATTATCAGGCTGGTGCAGGATGCTCAGGGGTCGAAGGCCCCCATCCAACGGGTCGTGGATAAAGTGTCGCACTACTTCGTCCCAACTGTAATGATCCTGGCAGTAGCTTCGGCTGTCGTCTGGTTTGTGCTTGGCCCGCAGCCAGCCCTCATCTATGCGCTGATCGTCTTCGTGACAACACTAATCATTGCCTGCCCCTGCGCGCTGGGACTGGCGACGCCAACCAGCCTGACCGTCGGTATCGGAAAGGGCGCTGAGCATGGCATCCTGATCCGTTCCGGTGATGCGCTCCAGACCGCGCAGCGCCTGCAAACCATTGTGCTGGACAAGACAGGCACGATCACCAAAGGCAAGCCGGAACTGACCGACGTGGTAGCCGAGCGCGGCTTCGACGAAGGCACAGTGTTACGGCTGGCTGCGGCTGTTGAACGCAATTCAGAGCACCCCTTGGCGAGCGCAATCGTCGAGGGAGCGCAAGCGCGCGGGCTGGTTTTGTCTGAGGCTCTGGGTTTTAACGCGGTCCCCGGCCATGGCGTTGAAGCTGAGGTTGAGGGTTACCAAGTTCTGTTGGGCAATGCCAAGTTACTGACCGATCAGGTAATCGGGCTAGGACAGTTGGAGATCAAGGCGCGGCAGATTGCCGATCTTGGCAAGACGCCGATGTACCTCGCAATTGATGGTCAGGCCGCCGGGATCATCGCCGCCGCTGATACCGTGAAGCCCGACTCGGTTGCAGCCATCGCTGCGCTCAAACGACTCGGGATCGAAGTAGCGATGCTTACCGGTGATAACCGGCGCACGGCTGAAGCCATCGGGCGCGAGGTCGGTGTTGACCGCGTGCTGGCTGAAGTGCTGCCGCAGGATAAGGCGCACGAAGTCCAGAAGCTCCAACTAGAAGGCAAGGTGGTCGGCATGGTCGGCGATGGGATCAACGACGCGCCCGCGCTGGCTCAGGCTGATGTGGGTCTCGCCATTGGCACAGGCACTGACGTGGCTATCGAAGCAGCGGACATCACGCTGATTAGCGGAAGCCTGAATGGTGTGGTGATGGCCGTTGAAATCTCCAAAGCCACCATGCGCAATGTCACCCAAAACCTATTCGGAGCGTTTATCTACAATTCGTTGGGCATACCCGTCGCTATGGGCATTCTCTATCCGATGTTGGGGCTTCTGCTCAGTCCTATTCTGGCCGCAGCCGCGATGGCTGCAAGTTCGGTGACGGTCGTCACCAATGCCAACCGCCTACGCGGCTGGAAACCTAAGGAGGCATTCTAAAATGACACCCGTAGATTTTGTTGTGATTACAGCTGGCTTGCTTCTCATCGTAGGTATTGCATGGTTCTTCTGGGGGCCCCGCCAGGGTGGAACACGGGCAGCTTTGACCAGCGGCGGTTATCAGGAAGCGATGATTTTGGTCAAGGGGGGCTACACCCCCGACCTGATCGTGGTTCAGCATGGCAAACCTGTGAGGCTCAACTTCCGGCGGGAAGAAACCGCGTCCTGCTCCGAGATGGTTGTATTTGGCGACTTCGGCAAAAGCGCGAAGCTGCCTGAAGGCGAGATCGTCCCGGTCGAGTTCGTGCCGGATAAGCCTGGCGAGTATACGTTCGCCTGCCAGATGGGAATGCTTCACGGCAAGCTGATCGTCGAGTAGCCAGTTCTTGTCGGTCATTCAATTGCGACGCTGTAGGTTACCGCAAGTATGCTTACAGTGATCACTGACATTGGTGAATGGAATTGCCGAAGGAAAATCAGAATGGCTGATCAGTTTCAACAAACAGCAAAGAGTGGGTGGCGATGGATATCCACGATCATCTTGGGGGCGTTCCTCGGCATTGCGGGCTTCTTTCTCGTGACCGAGCATACGGCCCACCTTTATGGGGCTCTCCCTTATGTGTTTCTGTTCGGTTGCCTATTCATGCATCTGTTTATGCACGGATCCCACAACGGTCACGGTAGACCGAATGTGGAACAGGACAACCAGCATGACCATCACGGGCATCAATATGAGGATAAACAATAATGGACGCTAATCCTCCTGCCTATTGGTTGTGGACTCTGGTAGCCATTAATGTGGCGGTATTCGCATTTTTTGCGCTGAGCTTCTACAAGCCGCAGACCTCACGCGATCCGAATCCATGTTACACTGTCCATACCGACCTCCGTGATTTGAGTGTGTCTTCGTAACCACTACTCTATCACGGAGTCGCATTTTTATTGAGAATACTGCGTTCGCATAACAGCGGGCACCTATTGCAGACACTGCTGGGGTGGAAAGGCGACCCACACCTCAACCCATTTCACCTCCTGAGTAACGTCCTGATCGGTGGCGGCTTTATCCTAATCGGCTCCGCATGGAATGTGCTCTACCAGGCGCAGCAGACGCATCAGGTGGCAACCACAGGTCTGTACTCCTACCTCCGCCACCCACAATATGCTGGCTTTATTGTGATTATGTTGGGTTTCTTGATCCAATGGCCGACACTGATTACGTTGATCATGTTTCCGATCCTGCTGGTCATGTACATCCGGCTTGCGCGCCGTGAAGAACAGGAAGCGCTCAAGGAATTCGGCGACGGGTATGCAAGCTATTCTGCCCAAACACCCGGTTTTTTCCCGCGCCTCCAGCCTCGCCAGTCGAATGTTTCTTTAATATGAAACTCAACAGACTTGGGTTCACGTCATGGACCTTATCCAAAATCGGCGCTCTGTGCTTATTCTTAGCTGAGGCGAGAACACAGCGTGACATCAGAATGAGGTGCGCCGCAGGAGTTGGGCATTGATCGCCACAACAATGGTGCTGACAGACATGAGCAGCGCCCCAACCGCAGGCGAGAGCAGTATCCCCGCCCAGGCCAGCGCGCCCGCCGCCAGCGGCAGGGCGACCACATTGTAGCCAGTCGCCCATAAGAGGTTCTGGATCATCTTGTTATAGCTGGCGCGGCTCAAGGTGAAGATTTTCACTACATCCAGAGGATTGCTTCTCACCAGAATAATCCCCGCCGACTCGATAGCGACATCCGTGCCACTGCCGATGGCAATCCCGACATCGGCGCGGGTCAGCGCAGGCGCATCGTTGACACCGTCGCCGACCATCGCCACGCGCTTGCCCTGCTGCTGCAATTCGGCGACCTTTTGGTCTTTGTGTTCCGGCAGGACTTCGGCAAACACAGTGTGAATGCCCAACTCCTCAGCTACCGCCAATGCCACTGCTCGGCTGTCCCCGGTCAGCATGGCGACTTCGATCCCCATACTTGCCAGCCGATCCACCGCCAGTTTGCTCTCCGGGCGAACCACGTCCGCCAGCGCAAAGGCCGCTACCGGGTGATCTGCCTCCGTCAGGTAAACGACCGATTGGCCCTTGCGATCTGCCTCAGCCGAGAAGTCGCGGAGCGTATCGGGCAGGGAGGCATTCAGCATTTCGAGCAAGCGCGGCCCTCCCACATAAACGGCATGACCATGAAACTTAGCCTTAATCCCGCGCCCCTTGATTGCCTCAAAGTCACTCACGCTGACTGGTTTCACAGCCAGTTCTACCGCGCGGCGGCGAATACCGCGAGCGATCAAGTGCTCCGAGTCGCCCTCAACTGCAGCCGCGATGCCAAGCGCCTGCGCCTCATCCCGGCCATCTACGGTTGCCGTGCCCACCACGCCGAATTCGCCCTCAGTGAGCGTGCCGGTCTTGTCAAAGATCACTACGTCAATCAAGCGGGCGTTCTCCAATGCCAGACGGTCACGCACCAATATGCCGTTGCGCGCGCCAAGTGAAGTGCTGATTGCCACCACCAGCGGCACAGCCAACCCCAACGCGTGAGGGCAGGCGATTACCAACACAGTTACCACGCGTTCCAGAACTTCCAGGTTGAAGCCAACCGCGATTGTCCACAGGATGCCGGTTAGCGCGGCGACCCCCAGCGCGACATAGAACAGCCACCCGGCAGCCTTGTCGGCCAGAATCTGGGTGTCCGACTTGCTTTGCTGGGCCTGCTCGACCAGCCGCATAATGCCTGCCAGCGCCGTTTTGTCCCCAGTCGCGGTGACCTCGACGCGCAGGCTGCCGTCGCCGTTAATCGTCCCCGCGATCACACTAGCCCCCGGCTCCTTTTTGACCGGGCGGGATTCGCCGGTGATCATGGCTTCATTGACGTTCGATTTGCCCTCCACAATCCTGCCATCGGCGGGGATGCTCGCGCCGGGGCGCACCAGAACCAGATCGCCCGATTTCAACGATGCGACAGGCATGATGTGAATTTCGCCGCCCGGCATGATGTGTTCAGCCGTGTCGGGCATGAGCTTCGCTAGTTCGTTCAGCGCGCCCGATGCCTGCCGGACGCTGCGCATCTCCAGCCAGTGGCCCAGCAGCATGATGTCGATCAGCGTCACCATCTCCCAGAAGAACCCGCCCATTGAGCCAGTCAGTGCCGCATACAGGCTGTAGGCGAAGGCGGTAGCAATTGCCAGCGAGATTAGCGTCATCATGCCGGGCCTTCGATTTTGAATCTCCGGCACGGCCATTTGCAGAAACGGCACGCCGCCCACGGCAAAGACGATTACGGCGAATAAGGGCGCTACCCACTCACTGCCGGGGAACGCAGGCATGGTGAAGCGCCCCCACATCTGAAGCATGGGCGTATACAGCAGCACCGGGATCGTCAGCGCGAGGCTGATCCAGAAGCGATTGCGGAATACTAATTCATGACCGGTGTGATCGACGTGTCCGGCATGACTCTGCTCATGCCCGCCCCCATGCTCGGCGTGATTTTGCTCGTCTGCCATCGTGCTATGCCCGCCACCATGACCGGCATGGGAGGAATGGTCTACCATCTCCATTGGCGCAGTCCGGTGGCGCTGCGCTGCCTCATCCGGGTGTTGAGCCTGGGTCGAATGCTCCATCTCGTGATGCTCTTTGTGATGATGCTCTTCATGGTTATGATGTTCACTCATGGTAGTAGTCTCCTATCCTCACTGTATTGAGGGCACAACTTGCTCCCTTTGGCTATTCAGATGTTCGCAGAACTGCATGACCTTACCTGCGCGATTGCCTTATGCGACCAATCCTCAGCTAACTCTCAGATTTTACTCAGGTTTCTCACAGTTGTAGGCGGCACAGTAATGTGAAGAACTAAACGAACAGATTTCACGCTCACTTGGAAGATTGCTATGCGACTCCGTCACCTGCCTAAATTCCTCATTCTGGTCGCAATCCTGATCATGCCGTTAGCGCTTGCCTCATGCAGCAGCGCCAGTGCGTCCGAGATGGCTATGCCCGATTTCGTGCAAAGCCAGCCAACTCGCGTGCAGGATGCCTACCGCTATGCGATCTCGCACCCTGATGATCTGGCGGCAGCGCCCTGCTATTGCGGCTGCGGGAGCATGGGGCACACCAGCAATCTGAGCTGCTTTATTAGCGGCAACTCCAAAGAAGGAACGCCGATATTCGAACCCCATGCGACAGGGTGCGGCATCTGTGTGGATATTGCGCAGGATGTGATGCGCCTGCGCGCCGAAGGGAAATCGCGGAGCGAGGTGCGGGCTTTCGTCGATGCGACCTACAGCAGCTTTGGCCCCGGCACCGATACGCCGCTGCCCACCGACTGAGACCGACGAGCCTATTCCCATGACCCGTTTTCTCACTCCACAAACAGCGCGTATCCTGGTCCCTCTCACGGTGCTGGTATTGGCGATCTTCCTACTGCCTGACCCAGTGATGAGCGCACCGGCTACACATGAGATTACTCTTGACATGCGCCAGTTTGAATTCGCCCCGGCGCGGATCGAGGTTAATCAGGGCGACCGGGTGATCCTCACCCTGCGCGCCGCCGACGTGGTTCACGGCTTTTATCTGGATGGCTACGGCCTCGACACCCGCATTCAGCCGGGCATCAGCCAGCGCATCGAATTTGTGGCGCAGCGCGCCGGAAAATTCCGCTATCGCTGTTCAGTCACCTGCGGGCCGATGCACCCCTTTATGATCGGGGAGTTTGTCGTCGGCCCCAACACCCTGTTCTGGCGCGTCGTGGCGCTGACGCTGGTCGTCGCCGCCGGGGTGTTGATCCTCTTTCTGATTTCCGGCCAGCCGTCTCCTGAAAGGAACACGTTATGAGTCGTTCTTCACACAAGTCTCGCCTGCACCGTTCGCAGAAAGTGTTGGGTATCCCCGCTAAGGCGCTGCCGTGGGCCATCGGCGGGCTGGCGCTTGTGCTGGTGGTCAGCTTGATCCTGCTGAGCCTGCCAAGTGTGGCGGGAGTTGACCCCAATTTCATCCCCAAAGTCACCGGCGCGCCCGGACTCGAAGTGACGCAGGCATTCTACGATCTGGGTGACCGACCCTTCGATGTTCCGGTGAAAGTCACTTACAACCTTCAGAACGTGGGGGATCATCAGCCGCTGCGGATCCTGCAAACTCCCCAGGTTCAAGTGTTGGAGGGGTGTTGACCACCTACACCGGTCATCAGTTCGATGACACTCACTCCTGGACAACGCGGAACCATCACGCTTGAATTCATGATGCACGCCGGGATGGATGGTCAGCATGACTTCCGGCTGGAACTGCAAACCAATGATCCGGCGCACCCGGTCACCGAACTGCGCGTGCGCTCTAACTGGATACCATAAATGACAGTCCCTACTCAGCCATCACCAGCGCCCGACCTCGCTCCATCGCTGCGCGGGGTTCCGCTCGGTCTTTCTTTCCCCTTACAAGGAGGAGACAGCCAAGCCTGGGGCGAGTCTCGCGCTCGGCCTATTGACCTGCTGGCCCGCTTTCCCGTCCTCAAGCGGATGTTGAAGTCGCGCGCCTTCCAACCTGCGCTCCAATGGTTCGCGCTGGCAGGGTTTACGCTGGCGGTGGTCGCCGGGCTGATCGGGACACCAGCAGGCAACCGCAACTTCGGGATTGTGTTTGTGTGGATCGTGTGGTGGGCGGCGCTGATGCTGATGATCGTCCCCTTTCTGGGGCGGGCATGGTGCGCCGCCTGCCCGATCCCCGCGCCGGGTGAATGGCTCCAGCGGCGGGGGATCATCAGCCGAATACCGAGAAGGCTGCGGACGCTGCACTACCACTGGCCGCGCTGGCTGAAAAACATCTGGCTGCAAAATGCGGGGTTTGTGCTGATGGCCTTGTTCAGCGCGATTATTCTGACCCGGCCCAATATCACCGCATGGGCACTGCTGGGGCTGACCGCGCTGGGGTTGGCGCTCAGCATGATGTTTGATAACCGCGTCTTCTGCCGTTACGTGTGCCCGGTGGGGGGCTTTATTGGCCTGTATGCCACCACCGCGCCGCTGGCGCTGCGGGTCAAGGACACGGACATCTGTTTGATGCACACGCCCAAAGACTGCGTGACTGGCAACGAATATGGCTATGGCTGTCCGTGGATGACCTACCCCGGCGGCCTGACGCGCAACGTGGACTGCGGGTTGTGCACTGAATGCCTAAAGACCTGCCCCAAAGATAACATCACGCTGGTCTGGCGCGCCGGAGGCGATGAGTTGCCCGCACCGAGGGAGTATCGATTAGATGAGGCGTACAAGGCGTTCATCATGCTCGGCTCGGCGCTGATCTATCCGGTGGTGTTTCTTGGCCCGTGGGGCTGGCTCAAAAATTGGGCCAGCATAGGCAGCCTGACCGGGTGGGTGCTGTACGCGGCGGCGTTTCTCGCCATAACGCTCGGCGTTCTGCCGGGCGTGTTCTGGCTTGTCAGCGCGGTTTCGGCGGCGATTGCCCGCCCGCGCCTCCCGACCATACAGTGGTTCACGCGCTATGCCTATGCTCTGACCCCGTTGGGGTTGGCGGCGTGGGTCGCCTTCAGTTTCGGCTTTGTGCTGGTCAACGGCAGCTACGCGATCTCCACCTTGTCTGACCCGTTGGGCTGGGGCTGGAATCTGCTGGGCACAGCCGGGGTTGCGTGGACACCCGCCGACCCAATGATCATTAGCGTTTTGCAGATCGGCGTATTGATGATCGGGCTGGTTAGCGCATTGAACACCGCCTACCGGATAGCGCGGCAATCGCATGAGGCCAACTGGCCTGCGATCAAAGCTGCGCTCCCCATTTCAGTGTTCATGGTCGCCTTCGTGGTGATCTCGCTGGAGATGTATCTGGGATGACCATGCTGCGCCGTGAAGCTCTGCCCATTATAGTCACACTGGGGATCATGCTGGGACTGCCAGCCGTGCTGCTGGGCTACGAAACCCTGATCCGCCCGGCGGTCAGCCCCAACCGCATCGTCGAGATACATGCGTCCATGCCGCAGAATGGCGGCTTTGGCCCGGATGTGGTGCATGTCAATCAAGGAGAAGCCGTCACGCTGCGCTTCACCGCCGATGACGTGACTCACGGGATCGCCATCGGGCCGGGGCTGGGCGTCGATTTGGGGCAGTTCGATCCGGGGCACGCGGCGGAGGTCACACTGACTTTCGAGCAGCCGGGCCGGTATACCTACTACTGCAACACCTGGTGCGGCGATGATCACTGGCGGATGCGCGGGGTGATAGATGTGGTTGACCCGGCCAATCCGGATGCCATCCCCGCACCGCAGCGCGACCCGGTGATCGAGGCGCTGATCGCTGAAGGGATTGACATCGACGAAATCAAGCGCAGGCCGGAACATCCAGATGCGAATACTGCCAGCGCAGATGCCGGAAGTCGAATGATCGGTGATGTCACGATCCCGCCACAAATAGAAGAAACAGCGTGGCAGCGCACCCACACACCCCAGCAGGCGCTCGACATGCTGGCATTGCTGAATGCCGACGTTCCGAAAGCCAGCTTGATGAATGTCGTGGCCTATCTGTGGGTGCGCGACATCGACCCGGCGACGCTCGCGCAGGGGCGAACGTTGTACCAGAAGAACTGCTCAGGCTGTCATGGCGAGACCGGCGGCGGGGATGGGCCGGGGGCTGATCTGGCCAGTTTCACCCCCATTTTCTCAATGACGATTGACACCCTGCCCCGCCGCGGTGATGTGCTATACGCCAAAATTCGGCGCGGCGGGATGGGCACCGGAATGCCCAACTGGGGGACGGTCTTCACGCCGGAGGAGACGTGGATGCTGGTGGATTATCTATGGACGCTGGCTTTTAGAGATTAACACAACTCACTCAATGAGAGAACTATGACTTCTACGATACCCCGCTTGAAAGCTTTGCGGCATAGCCATTGCGATACGTGCGGCTGTAACCGGTGCAAGTGGATTGACGCTGCACTGGCTGGTTCAAATGACCGGATGCAGCTATCTACCGAAGAAAACCTCTGGTTAGTCGAGGGGGTGCTATCCATGGACGAGAAAGGAGGTTTGAACCTGGAGCGAGAAGGTTGCATGATCTCGCTCACAGAGGCATTGGCCGGACGATTGGGCCATTATGTACTGGTGCTGGTTGGATCAACTCAAGAACAGGCCATTGGAGGTGAACGATGAAAGACGGATGGAAGATTCTAGGTGTTGTTGCATTGGGCGCGGTCATCCTTGCTAGCGGCGTAGCGATTGGCTGGATGACGAGAAGCCCTTCTGGTCTTCAACAGGGCGCTTATGTTGGCCCCGGTTGGATGATGGGCGGTAGCCAACAGACTCCTTACAGCGGCATGATGGGTGGATATGGTGGCATGATGGGCGGCAGCGGAATGATGGGGTACGGCGGGGCAGGCATGATGGGTGGGTATGTGCCTGACGACAGCCTGATCCCCAAAACAGGCGAGAGGTTGACGCTGGATCAGGCCACCTCAGTGGTTGAAGCGTATCTGTCCGCCTACGGTGACGACAATCTCAAACTGGTTGAGGTTATGCAGTTTGATAATCACTTCTATGCGGAGATTGAGGAAAAGGACACCGGGATCCACGCCTTTGAGCTGCTGGTTGACCCGCTGACGGCGACGGTCTATCCCGAACCAGGACCGAACATGATGTGGAATATCCGCTACGGGATGATGGCCGGCGGAGGGTATATGGGTCGGCGGGGCATGATGGGCAGCACGGGGATGATGGGTGGATTGGCGACTGCCGGTTCCGGCACAGAGATGCCCGTTACTCCAGATAAGGCTGTCGGACTAGCGCAGGAGGCTCTCAATACACTTCTGCCCGGCACGCCGGCTGCTGACGAGGCAGATGCATTCTACGGTTACTACACCATGCATGTGCTGCGGGATGGCAAAGTCTCTGGAATGCTCAGTGTGAATGGCTACAGCGGCGAGGTGTGGTTGCATACCTGGCATGGTGGGTTCGTGGACACGACCGAAGAGAGCCAATAACACTCGAAAGGATTCTGCGAAACACCACTGTTTACATCGGCTCGGCGCTCATGATAGGTGTCACGTTTGTCGAGCCGATGTCTCCGGACGATATCGCAATTGCTACCAAAGGCTTGGCGCTTCACATGGGGACAATGGCATTATGGTCATTCAACAATAATACGAGATTTGGAGGGGTAATATGTTCAAACGATGGTTGCTACGAATGGCCCTGATCATGCTTGCGTTGAGCGTCATGGCATTGCTGGGGGGTTGTGGAGGGAAGGAAGAAGAGGACCCGGTGTCACTCTCGACTTCCCGGCCAAGCCTGCTGTACTTCTTCACCGCGGGCTGACCCGCTTGAGCGACCATGCAACCCATCGTGGATGGGCTCAAACAGGGTTACGAAGATCGGATCGATTTTGTTTATCTCAATGCCGCAGATGGCGGATCGGGTGAAAAGGCGTTCCTGTTCTATAAGCTGCGTGGGCATCCCAGCGTTGTGATCATCAGCTCTGATGGGACTGTGCTTTGGAGCGTAACAGGAGTGACCAGCCGCGAAGACATCGAGGCGGCTATTCGGCAGGCATTAGAACCATGAGAAGGTGGATAAGCATGTTACGTGTTCCGACTATGTCAGGAATCGCAAGACTAGGCAAGTGGCCGCTGTGGTTGATTCTGTTGATTGTGATCCTTACCGTGTTCAACGGCTTGCCGTTTCTTGCGCCGCTGTTCATGTGGATCGGCTGGGATGCGCCCGGGCGGGCTATCTATCTCATCTACAGTTTCCTGTGTCACCAGATGGCACAGCGATCCTTCTTCCTATTCGGGCTTGGCGGCCTCCAGATGTATAACATCGCGTCTCTGCCACTCGATCTAAATGGCCTGAGTGACGGCAGCAGGATAATGGCTTTGCGGAGCTTTATTGGCAACGCGCAAATAGGTTGGAAGATGGCATGGTCGGATCGCATGGTCTACATGTATGGTTCGCCTTTGCTGTTGACCGTCTCATACGGTCTTGCGCGGACACGCATCCGCATTCGCCCGATCCCGCTGTGGTTGTTCGGACTGCTCATGCTGCCAATGGCAGTAGATGGATTCACTCACATGATCAGCGACTTTGCCGGGATCGGGCAGGGCTTCCGCGATAGCAATCTGTGGTTGGCTGGGCTGACAGGTAATGCCTTCCCTGCATGGTTCTATGCAGGCGACGCGTTGGGGTCGTTCAATTCGTGGATGCGGTTGTTTAGCGGCTTGACTATCGGCCTCGCCGTGGTTGGCTTGCTGCTGCCTTACGTTGACGATGCGGGCATCACCACGGCAAGCCTGCCACGGCCCGTTTTATCTGAGGATACGCCACAAACGGTCTAGGGACATCCTCGTGCTAAAGCAACGCGGAGAGGAGGTGAATGCGTTATGATCAGCGCAAACATACAGAGCGGGGAACTTGACATGCAGCGCATCCTTGTGGTGGATGACGACCCGGCAGTGACCAGTGTCCTGCGGCGCGGGCTATCTTATGAGGGGTTCGCAGTTGACACTGCCGCGTCGGGTAGCGAAGGGCTAGCAGTCGCCCGCGATAAAGCGCCCGATCTGATCATCCTCGACATTATGATGCCTGATCTTAATGGGATTGAGGTCCTAAAGCGCATCCGGTCAGCCGATCCGCAACTTCCGGTGTTGATGCTCACCGCCAAAGATGCGCCCTCCGATCAAGTTGAGGGGCTGCAATCCGGGGCTGATGACTATGTAGTAAAACCCTTCACTTTTGAAGTGCTGCTGGCGCGAGTCCGCGCGCTGCTGCGGCGTCAGGAAGCCGGGCGGCCTGCCGTCCTGCGTTTTGCCGATCTCAGCCTGGACAGCGGGACGAGGCAGGCCAGGCGCGGGGAACGGATTATCGACCTGACCAGCACCGAATATAAACTATTGGACTTGCTGCTGGAACATCCCCGGCAAGTGCTCACCCGCGACATCCTGATGGAGCGTGTGTGGGGTTACGATTTTAGCGGCGATACCAATGTGCTGGAAACCTACATCAAGCAGCTTCGCCAGAAAATAGAAGCCGAAGGTGAGTCCCGTCTGATCCACACCGTACGCGGCACAGGCTATGTGCTGCGAGACGGCTAGCCATGTCGATCCGGCTGCGGTTAGCCGTCTGGTATACTGGGTTAGCTGGACTCGTCTTATTGATTCTGGGCGTAGTCAGCTATGCCTTTCACATCCGGGCGCATTATGATGAGCTTGATCTGGCGCTGGCCGCCAGCGCGGATCATGCCGCCAGCGAAATTATCGCATCGCAAGATGCGTCTCATTTGTTGAGCGCGAGCGGGACACTCGACATTGCGCTTAGGCTGTACGATGAGACCGGCAGCCTGCGTGAAAGCCTGCCTTTGGGCGACGCGCTCCCCCCCGTTTCGCCGCGTGATGTGCTTGCAAACCCGGTCAGCCACCCTTTTGAGGCTATCGCCAACTGGGTGCCATCGACTACTTCACTTCCCACTTTGCAGTTGGAAGGAACCTTTGGCCTGATCGATGCGCGGGATCAGCGGTGGCGCGTTTACGTTCATCCGGTTGTGGAAAATGGCCGAACCGCCGGTTATGTCGAGGCTATCACCTCCCTGCATCGCCTTGACGATTCGATGCGAGCATTCCGGCAGACCTTGATCATTCTTGGTGTCACCTCGCTCGCCGCCGTGTTCCTGATTAGTTGGGCCACCGCCAGCGGCGCGCTGCGCCCGATCTCGCGGATGATAGAGTCGGCCCAATCCATTGCGCGCTCGCGCGATTTCAGCCACCGCGTTGACGATTTGTCGCGGCAGGATGAGCTGCACGATCTCGCCAGCGCATTCAATGAGATGCTGGTCGGGTTGGAAGAGAGTTACAAAGCGCAGCAGCGATTCGTCAGCGATGCTTCCCATGAACTGCGCGCCCCCCTCACCGCCATTCAGGCCAATCTGGAACTTCTCCAGCGCCAGCGCAACCTGTCCGTATCCGACCAGCAAGAGGCTCTCGAAGAAGCCTCCCGCGAGGCGCACCGGTTGACCCGGCTGGTTGCCGATCTGCTGGCGTTGGCCCGCGCCGACAGCGGGTTGTCGCTACAGCACAAACCTGTCGAGTTGGATCGAATTGTGCTGGAGGCCGTCGCCGAAGCGCGGCATTTGGCCGATGGACATAAGGTGGAAGTCGAAAACGCCGAGGCGGTGGTTGTGGAAGGGGATGAGGATCGCCTGAAGCAGCTCTTTGTGATCCTGCTGGATAACGCCATCAAGTACACGCCGCCCGGCGGCAGGGTTTCCGTGAAGATGGATAAGCAAAATTCCAACGCACTCATTCGCGTCAAGGATAGCGGTGTAGGCATCCCCCCGGAGGCACTCTCGCATGTCTTCGACCGGTTCTACCGTGCCGACCCCGCACGCAGGCGCGACCCGGCTGGGACGGGGCTTGGCCTTGCTATCGGCAGATGGATAGTCCAACAGCACGGCGGTAATATTCAGATCGAGAGCCAGCCGGGACAGGGCACAACTGTGATCATATCTCTTCCTCTACCCGATAAGAGCGCCTTGTCTCGCACGCCACTTGGCTGAATCCGTATAGCTCTCAGAAATTCCTCAGCAAGCGTTCAGATCAGTTTCAGCTACCTGTGTCACCATTAGCCATAGAGTCATTCAATCCAAAACATTGAGGAGTTGAACTATGGCTGCTGTCACCACCTTCAAGGGCCGCCCTGTCAGGGATCCCAAATTCTCGCAGTTCTTGCTCAGCGATCCGCGCGCTGCATGGCTCTGGCTGCCGCTCCGCATCTGGCTCGGCTTGCAGTGGATCACACCCGCGCTCGGCAAGATCAACAATCCGGCGTGGGTCGTCACAGGCGAAGCGCTCAAGGGTTTCTGGACCAACGCAATCAAAATCCCTGATGCTCCCGCCCGTCCGCCGATTGCCTTCGACTGGTATCGTGGTTTTATCCAGATGCTGCTCGACACACAATCCTACACATGGTTTGGCAAGCTGGTCGCCTACGGTGAATTGTTGATAGGGATAGCGTTGATACTTGGCGCATTCACCGGCATCGCGGCCTTCTTTGGCGGCCTGATGAATTGGAATTTCATCATGGCCGGGTCAGCTAGCACGAACGGTCTTCTGTTTGCCATTGAGGTCGGCCTGATCCTCGCGTGGAAAATCAGCGGTTATGTGGGCGCCGATTTCTTCCTGTTGCGCTGGCTGGGCACGCCTTGGGATCGTTCATCTGAACAAGTGGTCAAGGAAGCTGAAAAGCAACCGGCGGAAGCTGCCGCAGACTGACACGAACTGCGACGCCTGCTATCCTGCACAAAGAGCCGGTCGCTGGCCGGCTCTTTTGAAATCCAGCGCAATCGTTGCGCTTAATCCTCAGCCAAGACTCAGTTTTCGCACAGCCAATTCTCAGCGATGTGCGCAATCATAAGAGTAGTTGAAACTGAAGGAGGTCGTTATGGATCACCAATGTCAGATTGAGCCTTTGAGCAGAGTAGCCAAAACAATGGACGTGAGCAGTCGAGAGGTCGCCATCTTTGCGGTGCTGGGCATGGGCTGCCCAAACTGCGCGACCCGCATTGAAAACAAGCTGGTCGCTGCGCAGGGCGTGCTCGATGCCCATTTCGACTACCTTGCAGATATGGGGGTGGTAGTCTTCAACCCGGAAATAGTGACGACAAAGGTGCTTGCCGAGATTGTGGATCAGGCAGGAGATGGCACCCGGCATGAATACGCCGCTGTGTTGATTACACAGTGATGTGGGTCACAAAGAAATGAGACGCAGATATGATCTCTCACTCACTCATTAAATATGCGCGAATAGCTGTCCCGATCTATGGTGTGACCTGCTGGGGGTCTGATGTCCTTGTGATCAAGAAGGCGTTGGAATCAGTAGCGGGTGTCGCCAACGTGTATGTCAACCCGGTGATGGAGATGGCCTACCTTCAATACGATTCCAACCTGTGTGGAATAACAGAATTTGTCGCAGCCATCGAGAAGATTGGCTTCCATCTGGGCGAAGCCAGCATTCGCTCATTCGAGTAAGGGAAGTAGAAGTCATGAGTCGATTCAAACGTATCCTGTGGCCTGTTGGGGCTGGCATCGGCGGGATGGTCCTGCTGATGGGGGTTTATTTCGCCATCGTGTCGTGGGCAGAAAGCCCCAAACACGCACTTGATCTATTCTGGGAGGATCGCTGGATTGTCATCCCGATCATGCTGGGTTTCGGGGTTCAGAGCGCCCTGTATGTGATTTTGAAGAAACGGCTATTTGTTCCCGTGTTCCACACCGGGCCATCCGGCGCATTGACGGGGGCAGGCGGCACGACTTCGACGATAGCAATGGCAGCCTGCTGCGCCCATCATGTAGCTGACGTGCTGCCAATACTCGGCCTGACCGCCGCCGCTACATTCCTGGCAGATTACCAAACCCAATTCATGATTGTCGGGCTGGCGACCAATCTGGTCGGCATCGGCGTCATGCTGTTTATCTTGTTTCGTGAACGGCGCAAGGCTATCCGGCTGGTTGCGCTTAATCTGGAATCTAATCCGCAGAAGGTCTGATCATGAGAGTCAAATCGTTGTTTGTAATGCCCTTGTTCGCGCTAGTACTAGCCGCTTGCGTTTCCCCGGCAGCTGCTGAGACGCCCAGCTTGGTGCCACAAGTTGCAAGCTCTGCGCTGCCGTCGTCGACATCTACATTGCCAACACCTACCCCTGCCGATCTTTCCCGCGCTGACGAACAGGGGGCAGTCGTGGTAACCGTCTCGCCGGAAAATTTAGGCAGCCCGGATGAAGCTCTCCGCCTCCAAATAGTCATGGAAACCCACTCCGTCGAACTAGACATGGATTTGACCCAAGTCGCGACGCTAGAGACTGACAACGGTATCCGAGTGACGCCTGTTGCATGGGATGGGTCGAGGGGCGGGCACCATGTGTCCGGCGTGTTGTCGTTCCCCGCAATCGTTGACGGCCAATCCATTCTGGAAGACGCAACCCGGCTAACGCTGATAATTCGCGACGTAGATGTGCCGGAACGGGTCTTTATCTGGCAGCTTGCGAGCTGATTACGCTGGAAAGGAATCCGAGATGAATTTCAACAGCCTGAGCCTCAAAGACTGGTATCGCACACCGCTCGGTCTGTGCCTGATTGTCAGCGCGGCGGTGGCTACCTTGTATCTGGTTTTCGCGCATACCGTTCATGTGCTGGGCGTGCTGCCCTACCTGATACTCCTGCTCTGCCCGGCCTTGCACCTGTTGATGCATGGCGGGCACAGCCAGCACGAGGGGCATCAAGGCAAGGAGCAGGGCGCGGTCAGTCAATCATCCAAGGAGAGCCCGGGCTGCCATTAGGCGGAAGAGTCTCTGGCAGCACGTTAAAGCACACCTTTTTACTTTATCGATAGAGGGGAAAAACCATGCGAAAGATTTTGTTGGGACTTGTGATGGCCGTTGGCGGAATAATCGCGCTCGCCGCATGCGCGCCCGCCGCGCCGGAAACCGTCGAAGTGTCTCTGACGGACTTCGGAATCGAGACGCCGACCTCGACGTTCAAAGTTGGACAGCCGTACCGGTTCGTGATCACCAATAATGGCGCCGTTGCGCATGAATTCGTGATCATGCGCCCGCTGAATGAAGGCGAGATGGCGATGCCGAATCACGGCATGGAAGATTCGCTAGTGCAGGTCACCGAGGACAAGCTTCCACCCGGCGCGACGATCACGGTGGAATACACGTTCACCGAGCCAATGACACCCGGCGATCTGGAAATTGCCTGCCATATCAGCGGGCACTATGAGTCAGGAATGAAGATGCCGATCACGGTTGCGCCGTAGCGCCACCGTCGGTATTTCACTGCCGCGATTTTCTAAATGATGGCAGCCTGGAGGTTCTCATGAGTTTGCCCGTCGCATCAAAACTGACCCTGATGTTAAGCGTGCTCCACAGGCTTGAAGAAATGCGCAGACGCGAGCAGTGGCCGCGCCCGCGCATCATGGCGTATCAGCAAGCATCTCTGCGCCGACTGCGTGATCACGCCTATATGCGCTCGCCGTTCTATCAGAAGTTTCATCGCGGACTGTTTGACTGTCCCCTGAGCGAGCTTCCTGTGCTGACCAAAGCGATGATGATGGAGCATTTCGACGAGATAGTGACCGATAGGCAGGTTCGGCTGGAGGATGTGCGCGCCCACGTGCACAGCAGCGACGACAATGCGCGCTTTCTGAATCGCTATCGTGTCGCGGCAACCTCCGGCAGCAGTGGCCAGCCCGGTTTCTTTCTATACGATGATGAGGAATGGACATCCATCCTCGCCTCGTTTGCGCGCGGTCAGGAATGGGCCGGACAGAGGCTCAGCCTGACCCGCCGACGACGGATGGCGTCAGTCGCTTCCATCAGCCCCTGGCATGTCTCCTCACAGGTGGCGCAGTCAGCCAAAAGCTGGTGGATACCTGCCATCCGGCTGGCGGCCAGCGAACCTTTGCCGGATATTGTGCGGCAGCTTAACGGCTGGCAGCCGGATGTGTTGGTCGCCTACGCATCCATGTCGCGCATCCTCGCCGAGGAACAACTGGCGGGTCGCCTTCATATTCAGCCGGAATTTGTCTACACCAGTTCCGAAGTTCTGACGGCGGAAACCCGCCGCCGCGTCAAAGAAGCGTGGGGGCGCGAGCCGTTCAACGAGTATGGCGCGACTGAGACCGCTAACATCGCCGCCGAGCGCTCCGACTGCCGCCGCCTGCATGTGTACGAAGATATGGTCATTCTGGAAGCGGTGGATGAACAGTATCGCCCTGTGCCGCCGGGCGAGTATGGCGCGAAGGTGCTGGTCACATCACTGTTCAGCCGAACACAGCCACTCATCCGGTACGAGATCAACGACAGCGTCAGGCTGGTAAAGGAAGAATGCCCGTCCGGGCGCTCCTTCACGGTGCTTGAGAGCATTCAGGGCCGGGTAGAGGATATCCTCCATCTTCCGGCGTGCAAAGGCGGCAGAGTCGCTGTTCAGCCGCTGGTCTTCAACCGCGTAATGGATGTCGCCCCCGTCAGCGGCTGGCAGGTGGTTCAAGAAGAGGACGACAGTCTGACCGTGCTGCTCAGCGGGCTGCGCAATGACCTGGTCGATCAGACTTTGATAGATGCGTTGACCGGCTCCCTGTCGGACCAGGGAGCCGCCGTGCCAGGTATTCGGGTGCGGCGCGTCGAGGCGATCCCCAAAGCACCGTCCGGCAAAGCGCCCCTGATTAAAGCCCGCCGAACTTTATCCTCTGAGAATATGCCGGTCAATGGTTCAGGAGGCAGCGCATGATCTCAATTAAGAACAGCCCGGAACCGTCATCAGATCAGCCCCCCGCACCCCCACAGCCTGAAGGTGATCCTAAAGGGCCTACCCGGCTACTCTACAGTCAGGACAACCAGATTGTGATTGACCGACGGCTGGCTCTGGGCGCGGGCGGGACGCTCGGGCTGGGCGTCATTGCGGCGCTCCTTGCGCCCTCATCAGGATTGTTTGCCTCGCCGCTGTCCAGACAACGCGACACCGAGGCATTGCTTGCTGAAATCAACCCGCCGAAAGGCTTTGCCACACGAACGCGCTACGGCGGCATCGGGCCAGCCCTGATCACGGCGGGGGCGATTGACCGGGCGGCCTTCATCAAACTCTATGCTGATTCTGGGAATCCTCTCACGGAGGAGCAGGTTAGCATCCTCACTAAGGGCAGTGATCAACTCATAGCCATTACCCTATAAAATGCCCACTTTCTGCTGAACTTGTTCTGGGCGTTTGGTCTTGCCAATCAGAACCCGATACTGGATAGCGGCCCATTGGTGGAGAACAGCGGCGGCAAGATCGAGGGCTACGCCTCCACTGGGGGCTGGACGCTTGGAACCCGCCCCGTTACGGAACTGTATTCTTCAGCGACTCTGGCGCGGTTGACGCTGGAACAACAGTCTCTCGTCGAGGAGGCGGCAGCCAACACCTATCGCCCCTGCTGCAACAACTCGACGGCCTTCGCTGACTGCAATCACGGCATGGCGATGCTGGGCCTGTACGAACTGATGGCCTCACAGAACGCAACGCTCGCCGAGATGGTTCAGGCGGCTAAGTATTTCAACGCCTTCTGGTTTCCCCAACAGGCGTTGCAGCTGGCGGCTTATTTCCGGGCAGCACATAATCAGACATTTGCCGAGATCGACCCGCGCACCATTGTCAGTGCGCAGTATTCGTCGGGCAGCGGCGCCCAGGTCGTGCAAGTATGGTTGGCAGATAAGGATCTGTTGCCGGAAGGCGCAGGCGGTGGAAGCTGTGGTGTGTGAACCTTGGGTGGTGAGTCATTCTCATGAGTACCTCATCCAGCCTTCACAATATTTACATAGTCACAGGCTATCATATCTCTATCGATAAGTCGATGACGCAGTCCATTAAGGAAAGGATGTTAGGCTATGATGTACGGATATGGTTTTCCATGGATGGGAGGAATTGCCATGATGATCTTCTGGGTTCTTGTTGTAGCGGGAATCGTTTGGGCTATCATCGCTGTCTCGCGCAATGCCGGGCAGACTGGCCAAACAGCTACCCGCGTGGAAACCCCAGTGGATGTTCTGCGGCGACGGTTTGCGGCGGGCGAGATCAACAAGGAGCAGTTCGAGGAGATGAAACGCGCTCTTGGCGTCTGAACGTCCGAAAGCGAACGAGTAGTTTGGTTCAGGGCAAAGCGGCCAGTGTTTCGATTGGACGCTTTTTGCCTTTTCCCATGGAGAGAACCTATGTGCGGTGGACACGGCCTTCATCACCTGCTTGGCCTGATGGATACTGAAATCGCCCAGTCTGCAACCCAGAGGCCACAGACTGGCGGCGGATCATTTGACATGGAGAATGAAGTAAAGCTCTTGTATGCGCGCGGCGAGATTGGCCCAGAAGCGTTCAAGCGCCTGCACTCCCTTGCGCAGTCACACGAGTTGAGCGTTTCCGATCTTCACCCCTTTCAAAGACGCGCTTCCCAAGATCCCCGTGTGCAGGCCACCTCGACAAAGGCGGTAGATGAATCCGCCTTGATCTTCAGCCGCCAGCGGCAAACCCAGCGAGAGTCGCTGGAAGCAGCCCGCGCTGAAACAGAGGCGTCGCTGCGCCGCCTTCAGTTAGAGGTCGCCACGATTTATCACGAGGCTGAACTTGCGGATCTCGATCCGGAGCAAAGAACCCTCGCCCTCTCGCGTGCTGAGTCAGCCGAACGGCGAATGGAGGTGATTCGGGAAAGGCTGGAGCAGTTAACAACGCGCCTGACCGATGTCGCCTCACAACAGCAATTGTTGGAAGGTTAAGGCACATGATGAGCGGAATTATCCTGCAATACTACGTCTGGTTGAGTAGTCTCTATGCCGCTGTGTCTGGGCCGATTGGCAACCTTGCCGATTCGATCAACCTGCCTCTGATATCGGCGCTGCTGTTCGGCTTGATGGGGCTACCGCGCCCTGCCAGTTGAGCACGAATATCGCGGCGGTAGCATTTATCTCCAAAGAGGTTGACAAGCCACACAAAGTCTGGCCGCGGACAATTGCTTTTGTCGGGGGGAAGGTGACGGTCTATGCGCTGATTGGCGGGCTGGTGGTGGCGCTCGGCCTACAGATAGGGGAGATCAGCCAGTCGGCCATCCCTGCCTTTGTATTCGCGAGGCGGGCGCTTGGCCCTCTGCTGATCGTGGTCGGCCTATTCATGCTGGGGATATTCCGGTTACATAGATCGGTGGGGGGCCGCTTGACAGCGTGGTTGGAGGAGCGGGTCGGGGAGCGCCGCGGCGCGCTGCCTGCCTATCTGCTCGGCGTGGCATTTGCCTTCACTTTCTGTCCGACTCTCTTCCTGCTGTTCTTTGGCATAACCATACCCCTTGCCATCGCATCACCGGGCGGAATAGTGTTTCCAGGTGTGTTCGCGCTGGGCACGGTTGTGCCAGTATTAGGTTTCTCTACCCTGCTGGCCGCAGATGCTGTCAATGCACGGGCCTTGATGCAGCGTGTCAAAAACGCCAACCTCATAATTCAGCGAATAGCCGCTGTCCTCTTCATGCTCATTGGTTTCCATGAGGTTGTGCTGTATTGGCTGTTGTGAGACAATGCGCTGTCATAACAGAAATTTGTAAGCACTCGATCCACATTTGCAATTCTTCGCGGCGCGATTTATAGTAGGTGCTATTGGCGAGACTATTGATCGCGAATTGCACTCGATCATTCGAAATGATAATCGCCAGCCAAGGGAAAGTGGTTCGGTTTAAGTCGCTTTAGGTCCACAAATTCAGGATTTCGCCAAGTTGCCCATGTCATCCATGGGCAACTTCTTTTCTATGCTCCAGTTTGAGCAGAAACACAGGCTGGCCGAGTTGCCAGTCGGCTGGCAGAACCTCTAATTGGGTTTGAGTCTGACTCTCTACATAGAGAATCACTTCCCCAAGAACTCCCCACCGATAAGGCTGGGGAGTTCGCATTTATGATCAATTTTCCTCATGAAGACTGCCTCGATGGCCTGCCCGTTGAGACGCTGAAGGAACTCTTAAATGGTTCGAGTCCAATAACGGGCTGGCCTCCCGAACTGACGAAGCGCTCCTGATTCAGTATCACCACGGCTCAAAGCAAGCTATACTCCGTAGATGACACAACAAGGCATGTCCTATCCGGGGAGCATCGCCTTCATAGGCAACTACTTGCCACGCCTGTGCGGGATCGCCACTTTTACAACCGACTTATGCGAAGTCGTCGCCACCAGTTATCAGGATTTGGCTTGCTTTGCTATCGCCGTCAACGACACTGTGACGGGTTACCCCTATCCATCGCGCGTTCGCTTTGAACTCGTCGAAAACGATATCGCCTCCTACCGCCGCGCGGCTGAGTTTCTGAATTTCAACGCTGTCGACGTTGTTTCACTTCAACATGAATATGGCATTTTTGGCGGCGTGGCGGGCAGCCACATTCTGGCCCTGCTGAGTGAACTGCGCATGCCGGTCATCACCACATTGCATACGGTTCTGCGCAACCCGAACTCTAACCAGCGCAAAGTCATCGAGGCATTGGCAAATCTATCGAGCCGTCTGGTGGTCATGAGCCAGCGCGGCGCGGAGATGCTGCAAGAAGTCTTCCGTGTGCCTGAGGAAAAGATCGAGGTGATTCCGCACGGCATCCCTGATGTGTCTTTCGTCGATCCCAACTTCTACAAAGAGCAGTTTGGGGTTGAAGGGAAGCAGGTCTTGCTTACCTTCGGACTCCTCTCGCCTAACAAGGGCATTGAGAATGTCATTAACGCGCTGCCTGACATTCTGGCCCATAACCCTGACGTGGTGTATATCGTGCTTGGCGCGACACACCCGCACGTCAAGCGCGAACATGGCGAGACGTATCGGCTGTCGCTTGAGCAGTTAGCGCGCGAGCGTGGCGTTGAAGGCAACGTCATTTTCCATGACCGCTTTGTCGCTCTCGAAGAGTTAATCGAGTTCATCGGCGTGGCCGATATTTACATCACGCCTTATCTCGACCCGGCGCAGATCACCTCCGGCACGCTGGCTTACACGCTAGGCGCGGGCAAAGCGGTGATTTCAACCCCTTATTGGTACGCGGAAGAGCTGTTAGATGAGGAGCGCGGGCTTCTGGTTCCTTTCAAAGACCCGACAGCTATTGCCGAGAAGGTGACATGGCTGCTCGGCAACGCCAAAGAGCGCCATGCGATCCGCAAGAAGGCTTATATGTATGGGCGGGCGATGATCTGGCCGGAGGTCGCCCGACGCTATATGGAGACGTTTAGTCAGGCTTTTGAAGAAAAGCGCCAGCAATCCGTGCCATTCGTGGCGAGAACGCTCGAACAACGCCCGGTGGGCTTTCTGCCTGAACTCAATCTGGCTCATCTGCGCCGCATGACTGATGACACGGGCATATTCCAACACGCCATCTTTAACGTGCCCAACTACACCGAAGGCTATACCACTGACGACAACGCCCGCGCGCTTATCGTGCCGGTCATGCTCGATTCGTTGGGCGATCTTGAGCAGGAAAATATCAAGCTGTTGGCCTCGCGCTATATGGCCTATCTCTGGCACGCTTTTGACCCTCCGACGGGGCGGTTTCACAACTTCCTGACCTACAACCGCGAGTGGTTAATCGACCGGGACACCGAAGATAGTCATGGGCGTGCGCTATGGGCTTTGGGAACGACGCTAGGGCATTCGCGTGACGAGGGCTTGGTGAGCCTTGCAGGCCAGCTATTCGAGAAGGCCCTGCCCGCCGTGCTAGATTTCACCAGCCCGCGCGCGTGGGCCTTCACGTTGATCGGCATTCAGGGCTATTTGAAGCGCTTCTTCGGCGCGCGCGAAGCCCAGCAGGCGCGAGAGGTCCTGGCTGGCCGCCTGATGGATTTATACGTGGTGTGCAGTTCGCCCGACTGGCTGTGGTTTGAGAACAGCGTTACCTATGACAACGCCAAACTGCCGCACGCCTTGTTGATGGCAGGGCCCTGGCTAAAGCGCGACGACATGGTTGAGACCGGGCTAAAGAGTCTGGAGTGGCTGATCGCCATCCAGCGCGCCGAGCAAGGCTATTTCATCCCTATTGGCTCCAATGGTTTTTACCCCAAAAGCGGAGAGCGAGCGCGCTTCGACCAGCAGCCCATTGAAGCGCATTCCCTGATCTCCGCGTGTGTCAAGGCCTATCGCGTCACGGGCGAGGATAGCTGGGTGAGGCACGCCCGCTGGGCTTTTGATTGGTTTTTAGGCTATAACGATCTTCGCCTGCCGGTGTGCGATCCTGCCACCGGGGGCTGCCGCGATGGTCTTCATGCCAGTCGGGTCAACCAGAATCAGGGCGCAGAGTCAACCCTGGCGTTCTTGCTATCGTTGCTAGAACTGCGGTTGGCTGAAAATATTCTTGACGGAAACGAGTGACACTTGCAGACAAAATTCTACGCAGAGCTTTTTCATCGACATCCCACGAACCCCATCCTGACCGCTACCGACTGGCCTTATCCGGCGCATACCGTGTTCAATGCAGGCGCAACCCTCTTGCAAGACGGCACGACGCTGCTGCTGTGCCGGGTCGAAGACCGGCGCGGCCATTCGCATCTATGCGCGGCGCGCTCGAAAAATGGCATTGATGGTTGGGAAATTGATCCACAGCCTACGCTGATGCCCGACCCCGAAAACCATATAGAGGAATTCTGGGGAATTGAGGACCCGCGCATCACCTTTGCGCCGGAACTGGGCAAATTCGTCGTCGCTTATACAGCCTATTCGAAGAGCGGGCCGTGCGTTGCGCTGGCGCTAACCAACGACTTTCGGACATTCGAGCGGATGGGCGTGGTCATGCAGCCGGAGGACAAGGATGCGGCGCTTCTCCCGCATCGTATCGGCGGCAACTGGGCGCTGCTTCATCGCCCGCACAGCGCGCACGGAGATCATGTTTGGATCTCGTACTCCTCCGATTTACGCCACTGGGGCGATCACACCTTGATGCTTCAGGCGCGTCGCGGAGGGTGGTGGGACGCGGAAAAAATTGGTCTCAGCGCGCCTCTTATCCCGACGCCGCGCGGCTGGCTCATGATTTATCATGGGGTGAGACTAACAGCGTCAGGCGCAATCTACCGGCTTGGGCTGGCGCTGTTTGATCAGGACGACCCCGCCAAGTGTTTGCTCAGGGGCGATTCATGGGTGTTTGGGCCGGAAGCGCCTTACGAACTTCAGGGGGACGTAGACAACGTGGTATTCCCGTGCGGCTGCGTCGTTGCGCCCGATGGGGACACAATCAACATGTACTATGGCGGCGCCGACACCGTGATCGCGCTTGCGACTGGCAGCATTCGAGAGATGCTGGCTTGGCTGGACAAGAATGGACAGCCTGACTGAGTAGAATCGATTTTCAAAACGGAGAGTCAACCCCCTTGGGTGAGAAGCTCGTCAACGACTTTTTCTAACGTTAAGGTTTCGCCGCGCTTCAAGCCTGCCTTGAACTCTGTGTCGCCGAGCCTGCGTTGCAGGTCATCTAGATCGGCGGCCATTCAATCTTAGATTGATGATTCGTGGCGCGGTGAGCCAGCGCCAGCCCGGCTGTTTCAAGCGCGCGCTCGTCCTCGCCTGACCGCGCTAACAACAGGTGCTTGAAAAGCGGGTTCAGGCAGAACACGAGCTGAACGAGCAAATCCTGGCGCACACGGTTGAAAACAGCATGCAAAATATTCTGGTGGAAAATCTGGAAAAGTTGCGAGCCGAAGACCGCGACCATGCCGCCAAACTTGCCAGAGAGTACGAATAGGTGCTTGAAGGGCGGGTTCAGGCAGAACACGAGCTTAACGAGAAAATCCTGCAAAGCACGATTGAAAATGTCCTCGGGGAGCGTCTCAAAACTGTAGTGCGGTTGGAATCTTGGACAGAATCAAGCCTGCAATAGTAGAGGGTTGGGCTGACTGAAAGCTGCCCTTGCCTCGAGCTCGGCGGGGGTGCAATAGCCCAGCGCAGAATGAATGCGCTCG
>Ga0210377_10000408_pt1 | contig 41095 bp, 39 predicted proteins | sample PLM4_65_b1redo_FD_155480 | JGI IMG/M metagenome (GOLD analysis project Ga0210377, IMG submission 155480) | Groundwater sediment microbial communities from an aquifer in East River, Colorado, USA - PLM4_65_b1 redo | ecosystem: Environmental > Terrestrial > Soil > Riparian zone | place: USA: East...
CAACCAGATCGAACAAGCCATGTCCAAACTAAATTTTCGACCACGCAAATGTCTTGCTTTCAAAACACCTTTTGAGGTATTCTTCAAACAGTCTGTTGCACTTACAAGTTGAATTCACACCGCAAAACAAGCGCGCCCGTTATTTATATCAATCTGAAGGGTATACTGAAATCGGTCTATCTCCAAAAGAGAAACATATCATGATGGCATTGGAAAGAAAAAAGTAGGTCACGCTTAGAGCGTGACCTACTTTTACTTCATTGGTTCCCTGAAATCATAAATCCCATCTTTGACTTCCCACTTCTTCCTGCAACCATAACATTCCAGGTACGTCTTTCTGTTCTCAAGCGGCAAATAACCACAATCGGGACATTTGAAGAATGAGCCGATACTTGTGATCCTTGGAGCAGTCTCTTCACCATGGATGCTGTGCGGTTTGCCGCGCAATGCCTTGACAAATACCGAAGGCGTCAATTGCCACAGCATACCAGTCCACTGGAGAATGGAGTCAAGGAAGACGAGAATCCCCGTTGGAACGATTCGCTTCAGCCATCCTATACGGAAGTGAGAGAGGGTCAAAGTCTTTTGAATCGTAAAATCCTGTTGATCCAGCCAGTAGCGGACAGCTTTCGGATGAAAGTCAAAATTGAGTTTCACAAACTCGACCGGCTGCAATGTAAATGGGCTCCATTCCTGTTTGCCAATCCAATAGCGCAGGATTGCCTTGAGATTTAACTTGTTCGCAAATTCAAGGATGAACGTTCCTCCCGGTCGCATGACATTCTTTATCTGTAACAATGCCCGGGGAACATCGGCAATATGATGCAAAACGCGGATCATCGTCACACCATCGAAGAATCCATCTATAAATGGGAGGCGATATACATCCGCCGCAACATAGAAATATTTGTCTGAGGTTCCCAGCCGTTGCTGCGCCTGTTCCAATTGGGTGCGCGAATAATCGAGCAGGACGATGCGGCCAAAGCCACGGTAGCGTTCGGTATTTCGTCCAGCACCAGCCCCAAGTTCAAGCATGATGCATCCTTTTTCCGGGAGCAAACGCTTCAGGGCAATGGCTTCCGTGCGGTCTTCGTACGTGCGTCCGCCCTTATCCCAAAAAGAGGTCTGGTAATCGGAGCCTTCATAGTTACAAACGGGAGGAGTATTAGTCATAGAGTTGCTTGGTCTCTTCATCAGTTGCTTAAAATAAAAATCGGATAGTCAGTTTATTTTACCCGACTATCCGACCAGACTACAAAAGGATACAGCTACGCAAGATCGAACTAATCGTTGCGGGGCGCCCCGCGCCCGATCGCGCGATAATTGAAGCCCATCTCTTCCATGCGGGCCGGGTCATAAATATTGCGTCCGTCAAAGATCACCGGCGACTTGAGTAGGCTCTTGACCTTATCAAGGTCAAGTTGCTTGAATTCGTTCCACGGCGTCACGACGATCAACGCATCGCAGCCATCCGTCATCTTATAAACATCTTCATAGATCTCAACCGCGGGCATCAACGGTGCAGCCGTTTCACGCGCCACAGGGTCGCAACCGCGCACGCGCGCGCCGCCAGCGATCAACGCATTGGCAATATCCACTGAGGGGGCATCGCGCATATCATCGGTGTTCTCTTTGAACGCCAGCCCAAGCAGTCCCACGGTCTTGCCCTTCAAACTACCGCCGAGCATCGTTTCAACATGCTTAGAAACTTCCTTGCGGCGATCATAGTTGACTTCCATAACCTCGTTCAAAATGCGCGGATTCAAACCCTTCTCTTTTGCCATATAAGCCAGCGCCTGCACATCTTTGGGGAAGCATGATCCGCCCCAACCCAAACCTGCATCGAGGAAATAACGACCGATGCGCGCATCATAGCCCATACCCGCCGCCACTTCTTTCACATCTGCGCCAACCAGTTCACACAGGTCAGCAAGTTCATTGATGAACGAGATCTTTGTTGCCAGGAAAGCATTGCTGGCGTACTTGATCATTTCTGCCGTGCGCAGGTCGGTAATGACGATGGGCGCGCGCAACGGCAAATGTAATTGGGCAACTTTGTTTGCGGCATCACGGTCTAGGGAGCCGATCACGTTGCGATGCGGGCTCATGAAGTCGGCGATGGCAGAACCTTCGCGCAAGAACTCAGGGCACGATACCACCGCAAATTCGATCGGCTTGAGTTGGGCATTTTTCACAATATCGGCAACCCAGTCTCCGGTCCCGATCGGAACCGTGGATTTATTGATGATGATCAATGGCGCAGTCATATTCTCCGCAATGGATTTTGCGGCAGACTGCACATACTGCAAGTCCGCATTGCCATCCACACCTGAGGGCGTACCCACGGCAATGAACGCGTATTCCGCGCCTTTCATGGCTTCGGCGTACGAAGTGGTGAAGTTCAAACGTCCGCCCTTCATGTTGCGCTTTACCAGTTCTTCCAAACCAGGCTCATAAATGGGCATGATGCCCTTCTTGAGATTCGCCACGCGATTCTCATCCACATCCAGCGCAACCACACGATTCCCCAGGTCGGCGAAACAGGCGGCAGTTACCAAACCCACGTACCCAACGCCGACGACACAAATTTGTTTCATATTATTTTTTACCTCTTCTTTAGATTTTATATACAACAGCCGCTTGATCTGCAGCTTTACTGGTTCTTCATGACCCACATGAACAGATTTGGTTACGTCTCCCGCGGGTTATTTCGATTTGCCTTTGAGCTTTTCAAAAGCATCATCGATCATAGTCAAAAAACTTTGCACATGGATTGGCTTTGAAATATACCCATCATAACCAGCCTGCAAAGCCCGATAGCGATCGCGCGGCAGTGTGTGGGCAGTAATGGCATACAGCGGAATTGATTTTGTCACTGGATCTAATTTTATTTTTTCAGCTGCCACCCAGCCATCCATCTCAGGCATACCCAGATCCATCAGGATCAAATCAGGTTTTTGAAAACGCGCCGCAGCCACACCATCCCTGCCATTCACAGCCAGAAAAACTTCATACCCGGCACGTTCCAGTACAAAGCGCACAAGCTCATAATTATCCATGTTGTCTTCAACGATCAATATGCTGCCCTTGCTCATCGATTAAATATACCCCGTCTCAGCGGTTCGGGCAATGACGTATAATTCCAGCGCCATGAAAATCCTTTACGTTGTAGATGCCCGTTCCCCCATCGCAACCAACTGGATCCGTCACTTTGCGAAGCACGGTAACGAGATCCATATCGCTTCCACGTTTCAATGTGAATTGGATTTCCCCATTAAAAGCCTTGAACTCACGCCTGTTGCCTTTAGCTCAGTTAAAAAATCTTCCCAACGCCCCGGCACCGCTTCAGCCCGGACTGTGGGCTTGCGCACTGCCATCCGACACTGGTTCGGGCCCCTGACGGTTCGCCGCGCGTCACAACGCCTGCGTGGATTCATTGAGCAAGTGCAACCTGATCTCATCCACGCCATGCGGATTCCCTACGAAGGCATGCTCGCCGCGGACGCATACACTGGCATTCCGTTGATCGTATCTATTTGGGGCAATGACTTTACGCTCCACGCGCCGTCCACTTCGATGATGAGTCATTACACCCGCTGGACGATGCAAGTCGCAGATGCGCTCCACGCCGATTGCGAACGTGATGTGCGGCTCGCACACGAATGGGGTCTCAGTGCAGATAAGCCTAGTTTGGTGGCACCCGGCAACGGCGGGATCCGAAGCGATGTTTTTTATCCTGCTGAAAAACCTATTGAAGAACCCATCATCATTAATCCGCGCGGATTCCGTTCGTATGTTCGCAACGATTCTTTTTTCAAAGCCATTCCTTTGGTGTTGGCAAAACATCCCCAGGCAAAATTTATCTGCGCCTTGATGAAAGGCGACGCCCAAGCCGAGCAATGGCTGCGCGAATTGAACATTGCGCACGCTGTGGAGTTGCTTGCGCCCCTGCCTCATTTTGAAATGGCAGATGTGTTTCGCCGCGCGCAAATTGTTATTTCACCCAGCATTCACGACGGTACGCCCAATACCCTGCTCGAAGGCATCGCCTGTGGCTGTTTCCCCGTTGCCGGTGATTTGGAATCGATCCGCGAATGGATCACGCCGAGTGAAAATGGTTTACTATTTGATTCAACGAATCCGCAATCTATCGCAGATTCAATTGTGACCGCCATCGAAAACAAAAACCTGCGAAACGAAGCCGCAGGCTTGAATCAAGCAATCATCTCCGCACGCGCGGAATATAAACAGAATATGCAGAGGGCAGAAGAGTTTTATGAAGAGGTAGTCAGGTAAACAAGTAGACAGGTATACAAGTATAAGAACGAGTCTACTTGTTTCCGTGTTTACCTGTTTACTTACACCTACTCTCCAACCCGCGGCGCGCGCAAAGTATCCAAACGCTGACGCAATTCGATCTTACGTTCATCCGCCGCATGCCGAACATCGTTAAAGAACACATCGCCGCGTGAACGGATCTGTGCGCGCAATTCTTCGCCTGATTCAGGCGCCAGTAATAACGCGATGGTCGAGCCTACCAAGCTTCCCACCAAAATCCCGATCAAAAAGCCAAACATTCTTTTCATGACGATTCTCCTCTATATCTCATGCTCAAGCCGCCGTCCTCGGCGGCGTTTCGCAGATATTCCCTGCACCAAGGACGGCGCCGGGAGCAAACGCAATAATAATTCAGACAAAATTATTATAGATGAAATTCCGGTTTTGTGGAATAATACGAGTGTAACGAAGACCGCGCGTATCCGCTAGTGAACGCGACGGATCAAATTCAAGGCTGCCCAATTCGCGGCACATATAGCGGGGATAGTCGCAACAAACGGCTCCTACCATTACTCGGAGGATACCATGTCAACACCTGCTCCTGTTTCCCTTAGCGCGACAACGCACAAAAAAGTGACGACGCTTACGCTTCGTCAAAAGAAAGAACGCGGCGAGATCATCACCATGCTCACTGCGTATGACTACCCCACATCCATGGCAATGGACAAGGCGGGGGTGGATGCCATTCTCGTCGGCGATTCGCTGGCGATGGTCGTGCTCGGTTATGAGAACACTTTACCCGTGACTATGGAAGAGATGCTCCATCACAGCCGTGCTGTGGCACGCGGTGCGAAGACCGCGCTACTTGTCGGCGATATGCCATTTATGTCCTATCAAGTTTCAGTGGAAGAAGCCACGCGCAATGCCGGGCGCTTCCTGCAACAAGGCGGCATGGACGCGGTCAAGCTCGAAGGCGGACGTGAGCGTGCGGATGCGGTCCGTGCGATCACCAGCGCCGGCATCCCGGCGATGGGGCATATCGGACTCACCCCTCAATCTATCAATCAGCTCGGCGGATTCCGCGCACAAGGCAAAACTGCCATCGCCGCAAAACGCCTCGTGGAAGATGCGTTGATCCTTGAAGAGGCTGGTGCTTTCAGTATTGTGCTTGAATCTGTCCCTGCACGTCTGGCGGAACTAATCTCGAAAAAGATCTCGATTCCCACCATTGGTATTGGCGCAGGAGTGGGCTGTGATGGTCAGGTTCTGGTTACCCATGATGTGCTCGGCTTGTTCGACCGCTTCACGCCCAAGTTCGTCAAGAAGTATGCCAACTTCCATAACGAGATGCAAAAGGCTTTCGCCGATTACATCGAAGATGTGGAAACCAAACGCTTTCCTGCCCAGGAACACACCGTTGAGATGGATGATAAAGTGTGGGAAAATTTATTGAAACAGATTGAATAGTAGAATAGATGGCAGCCACACCAAGAGTGACTGCCATCTATGTTTTTAAGAACGCCGATTTGACTAAACAAGGAAAGCATGGAAATACAAAATAAGGGATTTCGATATACATTAATGGGAGTGGCGATTCTTTTCGCATTTATCTTGCTTCTAGACAGATATTATTGGGCTGAAATTTCGATTTGGCGAGAAGATCAAGCTACAAATATTTGGCTTGGATACACTGTCAAAACAGGGAACATACCTGTAGGGCTAATGAGTTCTGAAGATATACCCAATCCCAATGGCATGGTGCTTTTAGCAGTCTTACTAAGCAAGCTACCCAACCTGCTCTCAATTAGCTTTTTTCTAGGTCTCGTTCAAATCATCTTGTTAATAACTCTCTGTTGGAAAACCTTTCATGGAAATTGGCGCTATTTCTTATTGACAGCAATGCCGCCACTTACCTCGGTGATTCTGCGCTCAACTTCGGTTGAATATTGGAATCAATACATGATCACTTCTATCAACATTTTCTTTATATTTTTAGCACTTAGATATTTGGAAAAACCTTCGCTTTGGTATCTACCGCCAATTGTTACTCTGATCCTCTTAGCACCAGCCCTTTATTTGGCTGGCATCGTAAATGCAATTGTTATGACACTTTTAACAGTTGGAATATTTTTTTATAGGCATCCCAAAATGGACAGTGTCGCCACTGTTTTTTTGATTTTGTTGGTGATTGGGTCGTTATCTTTATTTTTAACCTGGCTGCCATACTTCCAAACCATCAACTTAAAACAAATTACAGGCTACAACAAAACTACATTGGGACCTGTGACACTATTCCAAACAATCTGGCAAGCCTTGCTCGGGCTGCCCATCTACGCAACCTTTCAATGGGCAGACAAGTCAACACTTGGGCTAGCGTTCAAATACGCCGATTCAAAAATCCTATCGTCAACAACCCAGCTTCTACTAAGGTTGGTCGGCAGAAGTTATTTAATACAAGCAGCGTTTGCATTTACAACCTTTATTTACATCAATATTACAGCGCTATTCAAGGCAATCTCAAAAAAAAGTTTTGCTGGCCGGGCGGACCCCGCAACTGCAAGAATCACGATCGTATCGGGATTATTCATCGGCATTTCCTATGCAGTTTCAACCTGGCTGGGCGGACCCGCCTGGATTAACAACGAACGTCTGGATCAAACAGTGCAATTCCTGCCCATGTTTTTGTTTCTAATTTTCCTTCTGCCGATGATGATTACATTAGATACTGGAGCTGGAAAAATAATCGCTAAAATATCCTATATTTCATTAGCTGTTTTTGGCATAGTGAACTTATTATGTGGTTTTATGATTATAAAAGACTACCTTCTATATCGCGGAAAGGTCTTAACTCAGGCTGATGTGCCTCTCATCAACAAAATGGAGGTTGTCGACTTCATAGTCAACGACTGGAAAAAACATTCTGACTCTATGATCATTCCTGTCGATTATGATTTGGATGGCGGGATATGGTATTGGGTTCCCCAGTTTGGAAACTCACTTACAAAATGGTACCCGGCGCCAATGACCGAAGGGCGAAACTTTGATTACGAATTATTACGAAGTTATGGTTTGAAAAACCAACAGGAAGGTGTGCAATTTAGAACGTTTGGCAATGGCAGATATCTGATCACTTATGCGTTTGAAAAACCACCACAGGTTGCTAATGGCAGCATAAATCACTATATTTTCGGACGCTTACGAGTAAGTATCGTTGAAAGATGACATAATACAATGCAAGAGCGTATCCTTATCATCGGCACAGGCGCGCTGGGAACACTCTTCGCGGCGCGATTAATGCAAGCGGGCTATAACGTCACCATGCTCGGCACATGGCAGGATGGGTTGGATGCCTTGCGTTCAAACGGTGTGCGGCTTGTAGATTCAGATGGAAACGAACAAAAATTTATCGTCCGTGCCACAGATAATCCACGTGAATGTGTGGGAACGAAGCAAGCTATTGTATTGGTTAAGGCTTGGCAGACAGAACGTGCGGCAGGTCAACTCAAGGAATGCCTTGCGGATGATGGACTCGCCCTCACCCTCCAAAATGGATTGGGAAACTACGAAACGCTCACGCAAAGCCTGGGGCTGAATCGGGTTGCTTTGGGCAGTACCACCACTGGAGCTACACTGCTTGGCGCGGGGTCTGTGCGAGCAGGCGGAGAGGGAATCATATCGATCGGACGGAATCAGGCGCTCGGTCAGATCGAGGCGGCTCTTCAATCCGCAAAATTCAATGTACAAGTAGTCGATGATCCACAATCAGTGATCTGGGGCAAGCTGGTCATCAACGCGGCGATCAATCCATTGACGGCACTATTGAAAATCACGAACGGTGAATTATTGGAACGTCCTTCGGCGCGCGCGCTGTTGGGTGCCCTGGCAAACGAAGCCGCAAATATCGCAAATGCAGAAAATATTAACCTGCCTTTCGATGACCCAATTGCCGCGGTGGAAGCCGTGGCGCGCAAGACCGCTGCGAATCACTCGTCCATGTTGCAGGATGTATTGCGCGGCGCGCCCACCGAGCTCGTTGGGATCTGCGGCGCGATCGTAAAAATCGCAGAAAAACATCACATGGGAGCGCCCGTGAATTGGATATGTTGGCAGCTTGTGAAGGCTTTGCTAAAACAGGGGTGATTTTCTTCCACCAATTTGGTGCATTTTGTTGTATTCCCCACCATCCATGACATGGTAAGATAAACGCAATACTCTTGGTTCGGAGGTTTTTGATGCGTAAGTGGTTCACCTTTTTATTTTTATTATTGCTGGTTTTTCCAGCTTCAGTTCAGGCTCAAAATGCTGTGACTTTCGAATCTCTGAATGTGCGGTTGTGGTCTGAATATGACCAGCCCAGTATGCTGGTGATCTATGATTTTGAACTGGCGCCAGATACTACCCTGCCCGCCAAAGTGGATATTCGCATTCCCAAGGACGCGAATATCACCGCCGTGGCATATCTGGATGGCAGTGATTATAAGAACACGGAGTTTTCGGGGCCCGTTGAAGATGGTGACTGGCAGATCATTACATTCTTCGTAAAAACATTAACCACCTATCATCTCGAATATTATCAACCCATCCAACGCGATGGTACAAACCGGTCTTTCACGTATCAATGGAACGGGGCATATTTGATCAAAAACTTCCGGGTCGAAATTCAATTACCGGATGACAGTTCAGCGGTCAAGGCAACGCCCATGTTGCCCTTTGTGCCCAATCAGCCGTTTTTGAGTGGCAGCGCCTCAGTCAGCAATCTGGAAGCGGGTAAAGCTTATCAAGTGAATCTGGATTATTCTCGAATTAGCGAAGCCCCCATCGTTCCGGCAGTTTCTCCGCAAGTGGCAGCCTCAGAACCGATCACACAGGATACAGCCGGACGTGTGACACTGGATAACCTCCCCTATATCCTTGCTGGTGTCGGTGTATTGCTGATCGTTTCAGCCATCTATTATTTCTGGCGTTCAAACTCGGCGCAGGCAGCCAAACCACGCAAGCGACAACACGGCGCCAAAGGTGAAAGCACACAGATCTATTGTCATGAATGTGGTGCCCGGGCAAATGGCGATGATCGTTTCTGCCGAACTTGTGGAAGTAAATTAAGAATCGAATAATTTCTTTTTCAAACAAAATGCGCTTTCAGGGCTTAGTCCTGAAAGCGCATTTTTATTTTCTCATGATCCGCTATTTGATCTTACGCCCCAAGGATACATATCAGCCAAATATGACCGCAATAGTGTAGGTATAAATCATTTGAATAGGTTACAGAATAGCTAAATCGCAAGGAAAAGTCGTTACAATCCAACATGGGAGCTTAGGATATTAGTACCGCTTTCAATCATGAAAGTTTAAATTCAAGAATAGCCATTAGAATAAATGTTGATCACTCAAGAAAAGGAGAAAATCATGAACAAAATAAAATTAATCTTAACCGTGGCTTTGACATTTGTCGTCCTGTTCGCTCAGGTTGGTAATGTTGCCGCCGCTCCATTAGCACAGGATACAACTACTGACATCACGGGGACCGTTACAGGTATCAGTTTTGAGACCGATGCAAACAATGTAACGACTGTACTTGTCACATTGACGGATGATCAAAACGTCACCCAGACCGTTCGCGTCAGTGTGGATACGGCTGCATCATTAGGGTTGCTCGTGTTGGATGAAAATGGTCAACCGATTATTGACTCTGAGACCGGTTTTCCTACGCCAGTAGATGTTACCGAGTTAACTGAGCCTATAACGATTACTGCTGATACGGTCATTCCTGATGAAGCAGCCGAAGAAGAGGAATCTGTACATCCGATCTCTGCTTTGCTAGCTGGGTTCTTCGGTAAAGAAGACGAAAACCTTGCCAGTGTTATTGATGGATATCACGAAAATGGCTTTGGGTTCGGCGTTATTGCCCAGGCTCTTTGGATGTCAAAAAATCTTACTAGCACTGGGACTGAAGATGAGGCTGGTGATGCCACCCTCGCTGGTCAGATCTTGGATGCCAAGGAAAGTGGTGACTATAGCGCCTTTGCAGAATATTTCGAGGATGGCACAGTTCCCACCAACTGGGGTCAGTTCCGCAAAGCTTTGTTGAACAAAAAGGAAAATCTCGGTGTCGTTGTATCCGGACAGGCAGATGAAAGTGATACATCCACACAGTCACAACTGGAACATGGAAATAATGGAAAGAATAATGGAAACGAGCATGGCAAAGGCAATGACAACGGTAAAGGAAAAGGGCATAACAAGCCCTAGAAAGTAAAACATATCAAATAAAAAGGAGCGGCAAATGCCGCTCCTTTTTATTTGATAGAACCTGAGAGTAAATCAATATATACTTAAAGTGAAATCAGTTAAAATAGGCGTAGAGAAAATTATGAGAAAAGTAGCCATTCTTGGAATCGGTCAGATCAAAATTGATGAGCACTGGGATCTTTCCCTGCGCGAACTGGGAGGCAATGCCGCCTTCGCCGCCATGCAGGATGCCGGTATGGATAAGGTTGACGCATTGTTCGTTGGCAATATGCTTTCGCCTTTGGTTAGCGGACAAAACCAACTCGGGACTTTCTTTTCGGATTGGATCGGACTCTGGAAACAGGAAGCTGTGAAAGTGGAAGCCGCCTGTGCTTCGGGCGCGGCTGCGCTGCGTGCCGGACTGATGGCTGTTGCCTCCGGCGACATCGAATCGGCGCTGGTAGTTGGTGTGGAAAAAATGACCGATAAAGCCGGTCATGATGTCACGTCCGCGCTGGCCACGGCGGCAGATGCTGATTATGAAGTGGAGCAAGGCATATCGTTTGTGGGTATTAATGCGCTGGTCATGCGCCGATACATGCACGAGTTCGGCTGGAAGCATGCCGACTTTGCCCCCTTCTCCATCAACGCGCATGCGAATGCCATGCATAATCCGTTTGCGCGTTTGCACCAGAAACTCAATGTGGATCAATTTGAAAAATCAAGCATGGTTGCCACACCGATCAACCTCATGGATGCTTCACCCATCGGCGACGGTGCAGCGGCGGTCATCATCGTCCCGGCTGAGAAAGTGACCTCGCTGGGTAACAGACCCAGAATAACCGTGGCAGGTTCGGCTTCAGCAACTGATTCGATCGCCGTCCACTCCAGAAAAGATCCCATGTTTTTATCTGCCGCGTATGCTTCATCCAAACGCGCATATGAGATGGCAAATGTCACGCCCACAGATATTGATGTGTTCGAATTACATGATGCGTTCTCGATCATGTCCGCATTATCGCTGGAGGCATGTGGATTTGCCGAGCGTGGTCAGGGCGTAAGGCTCGGGCTCGATAACGAAATCAGCCCGAATGGACGTGTGCCTGTGTGTACGCGCGGCGGGCTCAAGGCGCGCGGTCATCCAGTTGGCGCGACGGGCATGTATCAAATCGTGGAGGTCGCCCAGCAATTGCGCGGTGAATGTGAGAAGACGCAAGTGGATGGTGCCAGGATCGGGATGGCGCAAAATATCGGCGGTTCTGGTGCGACCATCATCACTCACATTTTGAAAGCTGAATAATAAAAGTGGGACATCTGTACGAGTCCCGCTTTTCGTTTCAGCAGTAAAATAGCTTTTATTCCGCGGCAAAGCCTGCCTGTATCTAGTCAGCCAACAAAGACACCCGCCAGATATGGGAAACCAGTATTACAAACACATTCCTGTTTTCAGAAATAATTGAATCTTACGTTGTATTATTTTATACTTAAGCAAAATGAGAAAGGAGGCGCTTTATGGCTAGAAACAACCGCAAATTAGACCGCCGTGCATTTACGTATTACATGCAAGTCACGGATGATGTCACCAAGCAACTGATCGGCTATCTTTCAGATATCAGCACTGGAGGCTTTAAACTGGATTGCGATAAAAAACTCCCAACGGGACAGGATTTTCGCCTGTCCATTCAACTGACGGCTGAGATCGCAGATAAGACTTCCATGGTTTTCATTGCGCGCAGTAAATGGTGTCACCCCGATCATATTGATCCGACATCCTATAATGTTGGTTTCGAGATCATCAATATGTCACCCAATGACGCGGTGATCTTCCAGCGTATGTTCGAAAAATACGGCTCCCAGAACTCAACGCAAAAAAAAGGTTCATCTGACGATTTTTTGTGGAGATAGTCTCCAGGTTATTTTTTCTTTATGGAACGGGCAGCGTGGCTGCCCGTTTTTTTTTATCCCCAGCCCTCGCGAAAAACACGCGGGACCAAAGTGCTGCGCTTGTTGTAAAATTGACAGCATGAAATATAAAACATTACGCTCCATTGTGCGCTTCATTATGAACATCATCGCCGAGGTGGAAATACACGGCGCGGAAAAACTACCACAGGGAAATGTGATCGTTGCCGCCAACCATTTAGGACGGTTGGATACAGCTACGCTCCTGTATATCCTTGACCGTGAAGATCTCATCATGCCGGTCGCAGAAAAATATAAGAACCATCCGCTTTACGGCGCCATCGGGCGTGCCGCCAATGCCATCTGGCTCAATCGCTTTGAAGCGGATTATTCCGCCTTGCGCGAAATTCTGGCTCGCATGGAAAAAGGTGGCATGTTGGTCATCGCCCCTGAAGGAACACGTTCAAAGACGGAGGCGTTACAGGAAGCCAAGTTGGGTGTTGCGTTTCTCGCGAGCAAAAGTGGATACCCTGTATTGCCGGTTTCCGTCACAGGGACAGAAGATCGCAGCATCGTTGAAAACTTAAAACATTTTCGGCGCTCGAAGATCGTCGTCCGCGCCGGGGATGCGTTCAAGATCGAGATTCCCAAAGGCAAGGGTCGTGAACAAGCCATGCGCGAGGCAACTGACGAGATCATGTGTCAGATCGGCGCCATTCTGCCTGAGAAGTATCGCGGAGTCTATACCGATCATCCACGCTTAAAGGAATTATTGAACCATCAGGTCGCATCATGAAATATGTGTTGCGCTGGCTTGTTCGAGCTATTTTCAATCTGGTCGCACACGTGGAAGTAAAAGGCTACGAGCACCTACCCAAAGCAGGCAGTTTTGTCATTGCCACCAACCATCTCGGCATTATCGATGCACCCATGGCGTTCTATGCCCTGGATCGCTGGGATATGTTCGTCATGGTAGCAGAGAAATGGAACGAGATCGCCATTTTTCGCTGGCTGGGAAAATATTTCAATTTTATTTTTATCGATCGTTTTAACCCCGATATCAAGGCATTGCGTCACGTAATCGAACTGATGAAGGAAAATAACATCCTTGTCATCGCACCCGAAGGAACACGCAGCCGGGTCGGGTCGATGATCGAAGCGCGACCGGGTGTCAGTTATCTGGCTACGAAGTTAAATCGTCCCATTGTTCCGGTTGCGCTGGCAGGCACGGAAGATAAAGTTTTGTTTGGTAATTTAAAACGCTTGAAACGGACTCACATGACAATTACAGCCGGTCCTGCGTTCACTTTGCCTCCCTTGCCCAAAGATAGGCGCGATGAAGCCTTGAAAAAATATACTGATGAGATCATGTGTCATATCGGCATTCTCCTCCCTGAAAAATATCGCGGGGTGTATGCGGAGCATCCGAGGTTGAAAGAGTTGTTAGAGGAGAAAAGGCTCAGAGGGACATAGGAACAAAGGGTTAAGAGCGCTTCAGACTTTGTTCGAGGCGGTGTAGAAGAAAACCAGTTTCAGCGCGTAGGGCTTCGCCTTTGTCATAGTCTTCCTGGTTGATATAGGTTAGGTCAAGAGAAAGTATGAGATAGTATTCAACTTCTGAAAGAGAGCCTTGGGCAATATCCAGGAAACGCCCGGTTTGTCCCTTGCGTCCATAACCATATCCTTCAGCAATATTTGCAGGGACAGACACTGCTGCTCGGCGCAGTTGTGAGGTCAAACCGTAGATTTCGCTCTTGGGGAATTTCTCAGTCAATTTGTAAACCAACAACGTTAACTGATGGGCCCTTTGCCAAACGATTAACTTGCGAAAACCCTTATCGCTTCGTTCTTCCATCATTCATTGCTTCCTTTTCAAAATTGCTTCTCCAAACGCCAACATCTGATCTTCTGCCCCTTTGAACATTTGAACTTCTGAATTTCTACAACACTTCCCCCTCTCCCCTCTTCAAAAACCTTCCGTCACCGCGCTTGCCTTTCCATTCATCACCATCCACGATCAGCTTGCCGCGTAGGAAAACTTTTTCGGGGTAACCCACTAACTCCCAGCCTTCATACAAGTTATAGTCTGTGCGCTGATGTGAGTGTGACACGCCATACTTCATACGCTTTTCGGGGTCCCAGATCACGACATCTGCATCTGCGCCGGGAACGAGCGCACCCTTTTGCGGATACAAGCCAAAGATCTTCGCGGGGTTCGTGCAGTTGTATGCCACGAATTGATTCGGTGTGATGTGCCCCGCACGCACGCCGTACGTCCACATGACTGGCATGCGGTCCTGGATTCCCGGCAAACCATTCGGGATTTTTGTGAAGTCGTCCTTGCCCAACTCTTTACCGGGGATGGCTATCTCGTGTCCTTCATAAACGATGGGCCTGCTTCCGTCCGAAAAGAATGGACAGTGGTCCGTGCCGATCGTCTGCAACACGCCCTCTGACAATCCTTCCCACAATCGCACGTTATCTTTTTCGGTGCGCATTGGTGGAGAACAAATCCACTTCGCGCCATCAGCCTTTCGCAAGTCATCAATTGTGAAAAATAAATATTGCGGACACGTCTCCCCCATCACTGGTACACCACGCTCGCGCGCGTATTTCAACATATCCACTTCACCGCCCACGTTCATATGGACGATATATACAGGTGAATCAGCCTGCTCAGCCATCGCCGCCATGCGCAGTGTAGCTTCTACTGCGCCCCATGCCGGACGTGTGAGGGCATGATATTCAGGCGTTGTATGCCCCGCCGCCAGCGCTTCAGGGACAAGTGCATCGATCACATCACCATTTTCACAATGCGCCATCATCAACATGCCATTGTCTTTAGCAATACGTAGGGCTTTGAAGATACTGCCATCGTCGAGGCGTAAACGTCCATTGTAGGCGGTGAAGACTTTGAGCGTTGTGATTCCCATCTCACGCAGGGATGGGATTTCCTTTGCGATCTTTTCATTGAATTGCGTCAAGTTCATGTGAAAGGAATAATCAATCGCAGCTTTTTCGGCTTTCTTCAGCCACAAGTCGACTGAATAGGCAAAGCCTTTGTCTTCCAGCACGACAAAATCCATCACGGTGGTTGTACCGCCGAATGCTGCAGCTTTGTGTCCGGTGTAATGATCGTCCGAAGAGACGGTGTCAAACATTGGCAGATCGAGATGCACATGCGGGTCAACGCCGCCAGGCATGACCAGCTTTCCCGAGGCATCGATCACTTGCGCAGAATCAGCTTCCAGCTTAAGTCCGATGCGGGCGATCTTTTCGTCCTGAATCAAAATATCCGCTTGATAAGTTTCGGAAGCGGTGATGAGAGTCCCGTTTTTGATGAGAAGATTCATGGTTGCACAACTCCTGTATTTTCAGAAAGTGCATAGAGCACGCCTTGTTCGGAGAACGCGTCAAATGCGGATACATACAACGTACCGGGAACCAGGGCACCGCCAATGGGTCGAGAACCATCCTCGATGGAAATATCCCACACCGGTTCGTCGACGCCGGGGACAGCCATAACACATTGAATGCGCCGGCCCGTCGGACCACATAAATAGGCTTCGCCTTTTTCACCCATGGCCATTAAGCGTGAGTTCGTCAGCAGAAATTCAAAATTGCCCACCAAGCGACTCTGCCCATCCAGCCAAATCATACGACCATCGCTAAACTCGGAAGTATAGAATAACCAGGTCAGTTTATTTGGCATCACGCCCTGATACATCGGGTTGAATAACACAAATGAGGCAGCTTCCCAAGTGAGCGCAGGATCGATTTGCAAGCCCGATTCATTCCTCTGCCAACGCATGACTGCATGCCCGTTGCGATAATAATCACTCCCATCTGCGCCCGTGAAAAAGACCGGCTCTGTGAATAGCGTTTGCGCTTCGGGGATGATCTGAATTTCCTGAATTTGACCAGTTGTCGCATTCAACGCAACATCTTTTAGATACACCAAACTTTCATCAACACTGAGTGTGGGCGGCAGATCCACAAACACATCTGTGGCGGTCTTGCGCCAGATCAAAACGCCATCCGATGAAATTGCCGCAACGGCATCGATCAATGTCAGGTAGATCGTGCCATTGGAGCCCACAATGGGACCCGATGTAGCCTCGCGTGTACCAGAGGCTTCCACTCTCCACAACTGATTGCCTTGCGCATCAAAAGCGGTGACATGTCCTTCTATATCAGAAACAAAGATGCGACCCTGAGCGTCAAGTGCCGGTGTACCAACAGGAGTTGCAGCGAGAGGCACATGCCATAAGACATCACCTTGCGGCGTGAAAGCCATGAGAACATTTTCTCTGCCTGCGATCACAACTGTGCCATCGGCATACACCACAGGTCCACCCGAGGGTCCACCCGGGATGTGTGTCTGCCACTTCAACTCGGGTTGCGTGCCCATACCAAATGGCACATACAATGTGCCATGCGAATCACGCAGTTCCGCGCCCCAAAGATGGTTGCCCGGCACTTGCAAAACGATCTCTGTTTCTGTGAATAGATAAGTGTTACGTTGATAATAGATCCAACCGCCCGTGAGCAACACGACTAAAAACGCAATCACACCCACTTTCCTACCATGCAGTTCAAGCCAATAGCGAAGTGGAACCATGATATGCAGATCGAGCCATTCGCTAATCTGTTGCGGCATCAAACCAGCGCGCCTGCCAAATTCCTTTTGCGTCAATTCAATGCGCAAACCTTCGCCCAATAAATTGAATCCCAACACGCCCAGAAAAATAAACGAACCGATGATCAGCATCGCACTCGGGTCTGAGATCTTCACCAAAGCAGTAGCAAGCATTTGTCCCAACTCGGGCAAGCCGGCCACATTCACAGCTTGAAAATCAAAGACTTCGATCCAGACACCGCCACCAATATAAATTTCCAAAAAGCCCAACTCCGCTGCGACCAGTAAGGTACCACTGATCTCAAACGCCAGCAACGCCCACACCAGTGACATGATCTGCCGCAGGATGTGATTGAACAAAATGAGACGCTCCCCCGCCCCAAGCGCACGCGCCGCTTCTACAAACGTCTGCCTTTTGACGAGACGCGTCTGTTCGCTGACCATGCGGGCTGTTTCTGCCCAACCAGTGATTCCCAGCCCGAAGATGAATGCCCACAAGCCCTTGTCCACACCGATGGCATAGATGCCGATCATTGCCACGATCAACACGGGAATCGAAAGTAATGAGGAAAGAACCGAATCAAGCCTGCGCGCGCGGCGTCCCTCTGCCCAGCCGATCAACAAACCGAGAATGATGCCAACGACCAGCCGAAAGCCCGCGACCGCTGTCACCATGATCAACGTCGGTCTCACGCCCCACAAAATGCGACTCCACAAGTCACGTCCCCAACGGTCGGTACCAAGCGGATATCCGGGAACTCGAAACGCGGGATAAGGCGGAGTGCGGATCGCACCATCCACGGAAAGTGCGAAGTTTTCCTTCATGGGGTCTTGCGGTGCAAGTGCAGGTCCAATGAGCGCAATCAGTATCATGAAGCCAACCAATACAGCTCCAAGGACCAACGTCCAGTTTAGGTTGCGGAGTTTTTGCCTCATGTTCATTGCACCACCCCTTTATCTTCCGCATGGATATCCATGCGCAGGCGTGGGTCAACCATACGCGCGATCAGAATAGTGAGCAGGTCGATGAGCAAAAAGATGAGCACGAGCACAGTCAACAATGCCGCCATGGTGGATGGAGTCAAGACCGTTGTTGAGCCAAATCCAGTTGCAGGCTGGAGCACGATCCCTATGAATTTCCCCAAACCAGGCCAATTGAACAGACGCTCAATGATGATCAGCTCGGCGACCATCAAACGCGCAGAGTAGGCAACCGCCTGTAAGACCGGGGCAACCACACTGCGAAATGCCAAGCGGTTCTTCATCGTTGCGAACGTATGCCCAAGGCTGATGCCAGCTTTCACATACGGTTTCTGTAATTCGTCCACCAGCGTACTGCCAGTCACTTGCGCGATCTTGACGGTGGGCTGTACCATCAACACCAACACCGGCAGGATCAAATGTGCATCCCAGCCAAACCCTTGAAATGGAATGACCACGCCGGGTCCATAGATCGTGATCAACAAAAATAAGGTGATCAACAAAATGGCGATATAAAAACCGGGCGATGCCAATCCCAGCGTTGACAATACTGTGAGCCAGGCAGAAACTTTCATACTATCCCGCCGTACCGCCAGACGTCCTAGAAAAATCCCCAAGGCATTGCTCAAGGTCAATGCGAGCGCCACCAAGCCAAAACTATTGAGGCTGAGGCGTGAGATGGCAACTAGAACAGGCTCGCCATTGTAAGTTAATCCAAAATCCAGGTTGGCAAATTTTGAGAGGTAGGCGAAGTATTCAGGGAAGATGGGCGGCAAGATAATATCGCCGCTAATATAAGGGTTACTGCTGGAAACCACCGGTTCAAAATAAAACGCAAACGCAAAGCCGATGAAGTTGGCAAGCAAGATGATCAACGGAAAGGTTAAGAGGCGACGTAAGATAAAGCGAAGCATTAGCTATCCTTATCCCATGTCTCGTAATCGCTCTGCATGTCTTTGATTCCCAATAAAGCCATCAACACATCCGGCGGAATATCTGCTTCAGGCATGTCAGTTTTATACAGTTGTTCATGCTCGGCGCGTTCGCGCAGGTTCTTCCACAAGATTTCACGCTCTTCGTTTTGAACGACCAGGTCATTCAATAATTTTGCGTTCAGCAAATACTCCCCCGTTGTGTATAAGAATGTCAGGCGCTTCCATTTATCGGCTGTGATCGGTTGAGATAGTTTTTCCAATCCACCCAATTGAATTTTGTAATATTCTTCCTTCGCACGCGGATGGTCCGCTTCGTCTTTTAACAATTCACCACGTGTGGTGAGTTCATGCCCTTTGACTTGCGCAATGAATTCAATTTGTCCGCCACGCTCGCCGAAGGCTGAGGTTTGGTAAAAAGCCAGATAGTCCACGGCGACAACTTTGGGCGAAGTCCGAAGCGGGATGCGATACCAGCCAAGCAGCCGCGCGATTTCCATATCCCGCGGGGTCGGCATAATGCAAACAAGGATCAAATCCGTTGGGCGAAACATCAAGTCAATTATAAATGCAACATGATTAACCCCAAGCTTAATGATTTAGCCACGGATCATCACGGATTTTGAATTAAGGCTGGAAATGAGCTAAACGAAAAGCCGACCCTGTGAACTAGGTCGGCTTATTTCGTGTAAATCAGTGATATCGTGCCCGAAGGGTAAATTCGTGGCTAAGAACTTAAAAACTATTGTTTGGTGCCGCATTCGGCGCAGAATTTTGCACCCGCCTCCATTTTTGCGCCGCAATTGGTACAGAATTTTTCAACGGCTAATGGTTTACCGCATTCCTGACAGAATTTTCTACCGCCTGATTTCGCCCCGCAATGCGGACATGTGGCAATGATGGTTTGTTTGAACTGATCAGCCGAGACGTAATCCACTGATTGGGCTTTTTCGCGCGCATCGGTGACCGCGGCTTGTACTTGAATGGATGACATTTCTTCTTGAAGGTCAGGCGCACATTCTTTGCAAAAATTGCGTTGGGTGTTCCAGCAATCGCCATCCACCCATTTGCCGCAGCGTTTACATTTGTGGAAGTGCGGCTTGGCTTCTTCCACGGCTTCAGCGAAGGCTTTATCGTGCGCCTTTTCCCAACCCGCCGAACGGACTCCGCGCGCCACGTTCGCGGCTTTTCCAAGCACACCGCCAAAGAGATTATTTGCGGCATCCAGCACATTCGTTGCTGTGCCCAATACCGAGGCTTGAAACTCGGTTTGATAGCCATTGCCACAACGATCACAGTAAAACTCGAACTGGAAGCCTGCGTCTGTGCTGAGATCACGATAATTACGGGTAAATTGAATCAGCGCCATGGGTCAACCTCCGTGGAAAGATTAATTGGATTGTAGCACTTAACCCTTTTCAGATGAAGCCGTCTGCCAGACAGTAATACGATTGCGTCCATTCTTTTTGGATTGATACAACGCCTGATCGGCACGGTCAATTAATTGCTCAAGCGTCAATCCGGATTCTTTTTGGATCAACGCCAACCCAAAACTAGCTGTGACTCTCAGACGTTGCGCTTCATACTTGACTTCAGCCTGTTCCAGCATCTGACGAATTCTCTCCGCTAATTCAACTGCGCCTTTTTCGGTTTGCTCCGGCAACAGACAGATGAACTCCTCGCCACCGTATCGCGCAAAGATATCCGTGGTCCGCATGTGGTTCTGGCATTGTTGCGCCACAAACTGCAAGACGAGGTCACCAGCGAGATGCCCATAGCGGTCATTGATGCTTTTGAAGTGATCTACATCGAGCAGCATGATCGTTAATTCGCGGTTGTAACGTAGCGCAACTCCAAATTGCCCCTCTGCCAGTTCAAAGAAATGACGGCGATTGGTGACGCCGGTCAGTACATCGGTACGGGCGAGGCGTTCCAATTCCATCTCAGCGTATTTGCGCTCGGTGATATCCACGAGACTGATAATATGCCCGATGATGTTTTTCCGTTCACTACGGATGGGCGCAACCTGAACAATAAAATAACTGGCACGATTGTCTCGTGTAAATGAGATCTCCTCTTCAACCTGCTCCAACATCTGCGGTGAGTATTTTATTTTGGGACCGCTACTTAATACGACTTCCAACGGTTGCCCAATGAATGCGTGACTTTCTTCAGAACCCAGCAGCTTTAGCACAAACGGATTTAACTCTACGACCCGTCCCAGCACATCCAACACAATGATGCCAGAATTGATGTTTTGCACGATTAGGCTATGAGCGATGGGTACGATCTCCAGTGCGCTGAAGCGGAACAGGGCAATGGCATACAAAACGGCTGAGAGCAAAAGGAACAAAATGACATTATCGACTTTGGGGAATGGATCCCAACCGACAAAATCTTCAAGGATGCGTATGCCCAACGGCAGAAAAGTTCCCAACACCAACAAAATGGATTGTCTGCGAAAATAAACCGGAACCGTACGGTAATAATTGACGTAGATCACCACGCTTGCCAGGATCAGTGAATAGACACCAACCGCATAGACCCAGAAATAAAAACCGTGGTCTGATTGCGACTCTGGAAAACCCGGTGATATGAAGATCCTTGTCCAATACCAGTGATGGAGGTCGTTGGTAAACACCACTCCAACCGTAAAAAGGATGAAAAAGCCCAATAGCATTTTCAGAGGCAGAGTCAACCGATCTTTATGGTTGGTGTAATAGAGAGAAAAGACCAGCCATAAGACCGGACCTGTCGTTGCACCCAAATATTTCATCTTTGCCCACAAGATCTTGCCTTCCAACGTTGTACTGGAAAGTTCCAGAGCATAGCATAGAGTCCACACACCCATGGCAAGATTTTGCAGGGCGAATAAGCCTGCAATTTCGACCTTATCCCTGAGCCGGAATGAATATATCCCCAGCAAAAATAGTATCAGCGTGGAAACAATAATCGGCAGAAAGTAGGGTGTGTATTCAAACATAACGGTAAGCTCCAATAATAAAAGTGGCAGATGGAGCAATCTCCATCTGCCACTTTACAACACCGAAATACTAACTTAGTCCCACTTCTTTGTTGAATTCGATGATCAATTCGTCAATTTGATCGGCTTGGGTTTGGACATCCGTCCAGTAGTTGGGTTCGTACCATTGCTTTTGGATTTCATCGTACGTGCGTCCCTGCTGTTCGACCCAGGTGTAGTATTTGAGGTTATGCACGCGGCGACGGTCTGGGTAACTAAGTTCGAGCATGTTGTCCGTGGATTGTCCGTGCAGATAACGGGCAAAATCTGCGGCGGCGTCTTTCTCAGTGTACTGACCAAATTCCTGATGCATCTCATGCAGGCGTGAGCGATAAAGTTCCATCGAGTCGGTGAGGACGGTGATCATTACATCATTCTCATCCATCTCATAATATTTGGCGGCTTTGATACAGGAGAGCACGTTTGAGATGCCGGAGAAGCCGAACAAATCCAATTGACTCACGATCGCTTCGGGCACACCCTTTTCGACGAGATACGCGCGCCCGTTTTCTTCGTTGAAGAGACGGGCGATGTTAACGACGGCGTTATCGTCAATGGCGGTGACCACATCCGTATTCTTGGTGTTGTGGATCCACGGCACGTGTTTATCACCAATGCCTTCGATGCGATGAGAACCGAATCCGTTTTCGAGCAGGGTTGGGCATTGCAAGGCTTCGCTCGCGATGATCTTGCTATCGGGGAAGAGTTTCTTCATGTAATCGCCGCTGGCAATTGTCCCAGCTGAACCGGTGGCGGATGCCATACCGCGATAACGATCATTTTTGCCAGCGACTTGCTTGAAGACTTCTTCCATGGCGTGACCAGTCACTTCAAAGTGCCATAGATAATTTCCAAACTCTTCGAATTGATTGAAGATCATCAAGTCCTGACCAGATTTGCGCAACTCCCAACATTTGTCAAAGATCTCTTTGACGTTCGATTCGGAGCCGGGCGTTTTGATCGTCTCGCCCGCGACTTTGGATAGCCACTCAAATCTTTCCTTGGACATGCCTTCAGGCAGGATCGCGATAGATTCACAGCCGAGCAATGCGGAGTCATATGCACCGCCACGACAATAATTCCCAGTGGAGGGCCAGACTGCTTTTTGAGTCGTCGGGTCAAACTGACCAGTGACCAGCCTCGGCACCAAACAACTGAATGCGGCGCCGACTTTATGTGCGCCGGTCGGGAACCATTTGCCAACGATGACTACAATACGCGCGCGGACACCCGTCAGCGAGGAGGGAAGCTCCAGATAATTGACCCCGCCAAACGTCCCGCCTGAAGCGGAGGGCTGGTTATGCCAGTTGATGCGAAAGAGGTTGCGCGGATGAATGTCCCAGAGTCCGATGGACTTCAATTCATCCTTCACTTTCGCTGGGATCTTGGATGGGTCTTTCATTTGTGCATAGGTGGGAATGATGATATTTTTTTCTTTCGCGCGTTTGATGGCATTGGCACGACGAGACTTATCAATGGTTAGGTCAATTGTGGTCATGGTATTCTCCTTGGAAAATTGTCTGACAGTTGCATTATACTCTTGGGCTATCTTACAAATTTCCTATTAAATTAGTTGATAGTCACAAAAGGAGAAACCATGAAATCAGCAACAACAGGTGCAGTATCAGGTTGTCTTGTGTGGATCATATCTTGTGGCATTATCAGCATGTGTATACTGCCCGTGTCGATGGCGATCGGCGGAATAACATCTGTAAGTGAATTTGCGATACAGAAGACAGGCACTATTGTTTGCCCGGAGAATACAATCCCGAAGGTTCGCACATACGCAACGATCACAACAGATGAAAATGGAACTAGACAACCATCCACGGCTTATGTGCTCCAATGTGTAGACGCGGGCGGTGAAATATTGATGGAAGATCCGGTTGGCTATGCGTTCATTTGGATAGGCATTATCGTTCTAATAGGATTAGTCTTATCTGGCGTACTTGCGTTTGTACTCGCTGCACCCGCAGGAGTGATCATCACGAAATTCATCAACCGTATAAAGAAACCAAAAATGGCAGAAAATATCGAACCTCAATAACAAGTACAGATTGTTTCAATGTTGTAAGTTCTTTTTAATGTAAAGCCCCGATATTCGTTGTATGATGTTTGCAAGAGAAAGGAGGTCGTTATAGAGACACCACCTGACAACTACATCCAAGGAAGGACTGGGAAGCCTTAAAACTGGTCGAGGCATGTAAGTCAGTCTCGTAAAACCGGACGTTCTCTTAACGATAGGAAGGCGCCAAACCCCACTCTTTCCCGCTCATAGAAGTAATATTTGACGGATGGGTATTCCCCATCCGTCTTTTCTATGTATTTATTGGCAATATTTCAAGATATTAAGAATGTTTTGTTCCACAGGATCTATGGAATCGATAATTAATCGTTCTTCATCCCAGGGCGCGTAATAAGAGCGCACGAACTCAACATCAGACCATTTCAATTCATGCCAACCTGGAATACCGCGCTGACGTTGCTCCAGGCGCTCGCGATGAACAGATACATCTGAACAAATACATTCGATTACACGCCAATCTGCATGATATTTCTTCGCCAACTCGCGCCACGTGTTTCGAATCGATTCTGTCGAAGCCACGCTATCCAGAATGACCGATTGTCCCAAAATCAGCTGACGCTCCGCTAAAACTGTCAACAAGTCATAACCAATTGAACCAAGCTGTTTCTCCGTTTCAGCAGGCACTAATTTAGAACGCAATAACACTGCTTCCAGCCAATCCTTGGCAAAGACTGGAATGCCAAGCTCGCGCCCAACCGCTTCAGCGAGCGCGCTCTTGCCAGTGCCGGGTAGACCTGAAAAAACGATCAATTTCACTGTTACAGCCTGTTATATATACCGCGTAACACCTTACGCATCCTATGCAAGCCCTGCTCCACGGTCTTGCGCGGCGCACCAAAGTTCAAGCGCACAAATTGCTCGTTTCCCGCTCCAAACTTCCCGCCATCACTCAAAGCCACCTTCGCTTCCTTCAGGAAAAATTTATAAGGCGAAGGCTTGAGTCCTAACTCCGAGCAATCAAGCCAGACGAGATAAGTTGCGTCTGGCTTTGTCACTCGAATCCCCGGTAAATTCTTTTCCACATAATTCACAATAAAATCACGGTTGCCTGTGAGATAGCGGCGCAATTCCCGCAACCATGCATCAGCCTTGCCTGAATATGCAACGTGCGCGGCGGTCAAACCTGGCGTGGATATGTCGTAAGACATCCCATCCCCAATTTCAGAAAATTGTTTTCTGAGACTCTCATCTGGAATGATCGCAAACGCAGACGAAAGCCCGGGCACATTGAACGCCTTTGAAGCAGAGATCAATGTAATGGTGCGTTTCGCGATCTCGTGCGAAAGGCCCGCCATAGGCGTGAATTCAGCGTTACCAAGCAGCAATTCACTATGGATTTCATCCGCTACGATCGTGACTTCATTCTCGATACAGATCTCCGCCATGCGCGTTAAGTCAGCACGGGAATAAATCTGCCCAACGGGATTATACGGATTACAAAGCAGGAACATCCCGGACTTTTTCGCACCTGACTTAAGCGCGTCAAAATCGACCTCGTAGCTGATCCGGTTTCCTGAAACCTTTTTCGCCAACCGAGCCACATGCTGATGTGCGCCGGTTTTATGTTCAGTATCCAGAAACTCGTTATACACCGGCGTCTGGAGCAAATAACCTTTTTTCGCCGAACATAACAAACGCGCCGCAATGTTATAACCATTATTGACCCCCGCCGTATAAACAATGGACTCAGGGTCAACATCCCAACTGTATAACTTCTTCATCCGGGTGGCGATGGCATCAAGCAAGACTCTGGAGAGCAGTTCATAACCAAGCACGCCATGTTCAACCTGCTTGCGAAGTGCGTTGAGAATCTGAGGCGCGGCAGGGAAATCCATATCCGCGACCCACATGGGCAGGATATCTTTAGGGTATATCGTCCATTTATTGAGTATGCCTGGGCTGCGGCGTGATGGAACAGAATCGAAGTTGTAGGTCATGTTATTTTTTATAGGCAACGATCATGCCGTCCCGCATCGGGGTAAGTGAAACTATCCAATCGGGATCAGTTGTAATGGTATGCGTGAAGCGGCGAATGGCTTCGGTGGTTTCCTCATGGTCGTGCGGGTCAAGGATCTGTCCGTGCCAAATCATATTGTCGATAATTAAAATCCCGCCTGAACGAAGTTTTTCTTTGATCACCGGCAGCGAATCGGGATAACCTTCTTTATCAATATCATTGAAGATGATATCGAACGGACCCGGCGTCTGACGCAGAGTTTCCACCGATTCGGCATTGTGGAACTTAACCACATCCGCGCTTCCCAACTTCGACAAGTGGATTGCCGCCTGTTTCGACAGCTCATCGTCCCAGACGGTGTGGTGCACTACACCACCCCCATTCTCTTTCACCGCCTTCGCAAACCACGCCGTGGAATAACCATATCCTGAACCCAGCTCAAAGACTGATTTCGCATTGAGCATCCGCGCGAGCTGATAACAATAATATCCGCACGCCGGACCGATGATGGGAAAATCATGCTTCTCGGCATGTTTTTCCATTTCCAGCAACTCCGGCTCACGCGGAGGTACAAGCGTTGCTAGATAGTCCTGCACTTTGTCATACGCTATGGTAGTCATTGTTATCTCCTATTTCGATACTTCTAAAGCTTCCAAAGCCGCCAAGTAGGCAAGCTTTGCCCATTCCATATACATCTTACCTGAGGGATGCAATCCATCCGGCGCGATCAGGGTTGTGTCATGCTCTGCCTCACGAGAAATCGGCGTAATATTCACATACTGTGCGCCTGCTTTTTCCGTTTCTTCACGATTGACAGCATTGAATGCATCAATATCTCTGGCGATCCGCTCACCGCCCTGTCCATGCGCAAAGGGCGTCACACCCCAATCCGGGATGGACAATACAATGACGCGCTTTGGATTCCCACCTGCATATTCAATGGACTTGTTTAATAGAAACACGAATTGCTCGCGATACTCATTAATATCATAACCGCGATATTGATTATTGACCCCGATCAATAACGAAACCAGATCATATGGCGGCTTGATCTCCCAGGCTTGGATACCATCCCACAATTCTTGTGTGGTCCAACCGGTGCGGGCGATGATCGTCACTTCCGTGGGCATACCACCCGCTTTCAGAAAATCAGCCAGTTGATTGGACCAGCGCTCAGCTTCGTCAACACTTTCACCTATCGTATAAGAATCACCCAAAGCCAGATATCGAATATTCACAACTCGCTCCTCTACTGCTACAGTGGGATTAGCTGAACATGCATATAACAATAAAATAAAGAATAAACCCAGTTTGCGCATTTACGTTTTGTAAACTGCCTTTCGCATCCGCTCCAGTCCATCTGCAAGCATGGAACGCGGACAGGCAAAATTCAAACGAACGATATTTTCACAACCATCGCCAAATGGCTTGCCATCCGTAAAGGCAACTTTAGCTTCCTTCAAAAAGAAATCAAAGGGCGAGCCTTCGATCTTTCCTGATTTTACATATTCGCTGAAATCCAGCCAGGCGAGATAGGTTGCATCCGGAATCGTAAAGTGTAGATCAGGAAAATTCTCGATCAGATAGTCCGCCATAAAATCGCGGTTGGATTTGAGATAAGGCAGCAACTCCGCGAGCCAATCTTCACAGTCACCAGAGAAAGCTGCTTCTGCTCCGATCAACCCCAGGCTGGAGACATGCCCGGTAATCTGGTCACTCGCCACTTTGAACTTTTCACGCAGATCTACATTAGGGATGATGGCAAACGCACAAAACAGGCCTGCAACATTGAAGGTCTTGCTGGCGGCGATCAGAATAATTGTCTTATCGGCAATTTCAGGAGAGAGCATTGCCATCGGAACATGTTTCGAACCATCCAGGATCAACTCGCTGTGAATCTCATCCGAAACGATGACGGTATCGTTCTGCAAACAAATCTCCGCCATCCCCTGCAATTCTTCACGCGTAAATGCCTGACCGGTTGGATTATGCGGATGACAAAGCAGGAACATTTTTGTTTTCGCATTGTTGCTGTGAAAGGCGGCCGAGAATTCATTGAGATCCAGTTGCGGATGAAGGATATGATCGTTTTCTGTAAAATGAAATGGCGCAACTTGTTGGGTAAGTCCTATATTTTTATAGACGCTGTAAAACATCATGTAAACCGGCGGTTGGATCAACACGCCATCCCCCACTGAACATACTGCCCGGGCAGCGATATTAAAGCCACTTACCACGCCGGGCGTCGCAATCACCCAATCAGGGTCCACCTGCCAGCCATAGAGACGTTCCATGCGAGCGGCAACCACTTCCTGAGTACGGCGTTGCAAGAATTCGTATCCAAGCACGCCATGTTGAAGTGTGGCTTGCAAGCTATCCAATATCGGCTGCGGCGTACGAAAGTCCATATCTGCCACCCAGAAGGGCAGCACATCTTCAGGGTAGGTTGTCCATTTGATACTGTTGGATGTGCGACGTTCGATAATCTCATCAAAGTTATAAGGCATGCAAAGACTCCGTCAATTTTTTAGCAATTGTACACTCATAAACTAAAGGCGGGATGCACCTTGGTAGATGCAGCCCGCGCACTCAGGAGGAGAAATTATCAGAGCAATTAATCGTTATGCTGTTTTCCGGCGCATCAAACTATATACTGCCAATACCAACATCAGACCTGCGCCAATCCAGGCAGCGGTAACAACATTGGGGGCGGGGGTTTGTTTCACTGCAATTCCAACAAACGACCAGACCAGGACAAATAGATAAGCTGCATCTTTTCGAGTGAGCGCCATTAAGAGACCAAGGAGTGAAGCGACCGCAATCATGATCACAGCCCAGGTCTGCGCCGCAATACCAAAACCATTCCATTCGATAAGATAAAGCCAATCTGTGACGTTGGCCACGGTTGCGACCGTGATCCAACCGAGATAAATGCTGAACGGAATGTCTACCGACCAACGCTCAGCAGTAGAGACAGAGGCACGATTCACATCCAATCGCAGATAGCTGGCGATCAACAATCCCAACAAGGTCAGCATGATCAAAACACTCAATCCAAAGGTGTTGTAATGCCATGCGAACAACCATGCAGCATTGGCGAGGTTACTGAGTGCAAATAAGTAACCCAACTGTCGAAGCCGTGGATTTTCTTTTTGCGATGAACGGCACTGGTAAATGATAAAAGCGATCCAGCCAAGATAAATGATGCCCCAAATGGAAAAAACATATCCCGCCGGGACAAAATAAACCTGGAAACGATCAGAGATCTCGCCGGTGTTCTGTCCATTGAGCGGCAGGGTGGAGGCGAGAATGTTAACTGTCAATGCAATACTGACAGTAACAAGGTTGACAATTTGACGTAATGTGTCTTTCAAAGTGAATATTCCTTTTGTGTTGTTATTTTTTTGAACAAGCTGTAGGGGCGACCCGTCAGGGTCGGCAAAGTAATTTACTTTCGCTGGGCGGGTCGCCCCTACTTCAATCAAATATCTATAAAGCTTTGATCTTCAACCATAACGCCGGGATGCGACTCACCTTGCCCAGCGCACTAAGACTTGCCCGGCGGGTAAACACATCATAATCGTGTTTTTCAATATCATCGAGAATACCCTGATAAAAAACGGAGGCGGCGCCAATGGCAAGTTGTCCTTCACGCTCAAGCATTTTCACACCTACCCACGAATCTTTATAGAGTTGGCGCGTGCGTTCGATCTGGAATTGCATGAACTGACGCCAGTTATCCGTGATGCGACCTTCGGCAATATCCTGTTCACAGATGCCGTAAAAGGCGAGTTCTTCGCGCGGCAGGTAGAGACGTCCATTTTGATAATCTTCACCGATATCACGCAGGATGTTGGTCATCTGCAGCGCAACACCCAGCTTGATGGCGTAGGGAACAGCCTCGTTGCTATGGAAACCAATAATGTACATGCTCATCAATCCTACTGTGGAAGCCACTCCGTAACAATAGGTCGCAAGCTCATCGAAGGTTTGATAACGGGACTGGGTCAAGTCACGGTTGACGCCATCGATCAATTGCAGGGCATAGTGGCGTGGGATATGGTAACGGGTGATGGTGTCTGCCCATGCGGCAGCGACCAGGTCGTTATTTTCGAAAGAAGCGGTTTCGATCATCGTGCGCCAATAGTCCAGGCGCGTCTCGCGTTCATCGTCCGCTGATTCATCCACAATGTCATCCACGGTGCGACAAAAGGCATACAGGGCGCGGACGGCGGAGCGTTTCTCTTCGGGCAGCAGCCCCGATGCAAAGTGAAAAGATTTACTGTGCTCAGCGGTGACTACTTCGGCGTGTTGATAGGCTTTCTGGAGCGCCGCATCGCCAGCCCAATAAGAGAAGAACGGGCGGGTTGAGGGGTGTGGTACGTGCCCGGCAAGGGCGAGAAGTTGGTTTTCCCAACGAGCTTGCATTTCCATGAGTGCCTCCATTCGAGTGACTTGATAACGATAAAGTGAATTCTACGCAGATTATTTATTTTGTCAAGGTTTTGCAAACTAATTAAATTACAAACCTTGACAAATAATAGACAGTGAATATAATCTAATTACTCGGTGGTTGAACGCAAGCAATCGAAACTACCTGTAAGCTGAAAACAAGTAATTTGAATCAAACTGTTGGTTTCGATACGGCGGCAAGTCGTTCTGCAAAGACTCAATGAATGCCGACTACTCAATCAACAGGGTATTTTTGAAAGAAAAAGGAGAACTTATGAACAATAAACCTACTGCCATTGTGATCGGCGCCGGGATCGGCGGAATTGCCACCGCCGCCCGCCTCGCCAAAAGTGGATATGAAGTAACCGTGCTGGAAAAGAATGACACCCCGGGCGGACGCTGTAATCAGATCATTCGCGATGGTCACCGCTTCGATATTGGTCCGACTCTGTTTCTGATGCCCGAAGTTTGGGAGGAAACTTTTGCCTCGCTCGGCGAAAAGATGAGCGACTACATCGACCTGCGCCGCATTGACCCCACTTACAAAGTCCGCTTTGACGATGGTTTGCAATTGGAATTGACTTCAGATATCGGCAAGATGCAAACGCAATTGGAAAGCGTGGAAAAAACCGCCTTCACTGGATTTTTGAATTACATCGCGGAAGGCAGCAAACACTACAAGATCTCGCTTGAGAAATTTGTAGGACGCAACTTCTACAATATCTTTGAGTATTTCAGCTTGAGCAATTTACCGTTGATCTTTAAACTCAAAGCATTGGACAAGCACTACCGCAACACAGGCCGTTACTTTAAAGACGAACGCTTGAAAGCCGCCTTCACATTTCAAAATATGTACCTCGGATTAAGTCCCTACGATGCACCCGCCACCTACTCCCTACTGCAATACACTGAGCTCGCCGAAGGCGTGTGGTATCCGATGGGCGGCATGTATGCGGGCATTCAAGCTCTAGTGAAGGTCGCTGAAAAACTGGGCGTGAAGTTTATTTATGATGCGCCGGTGAAAAAAATTCATGTTGGAAAGTCGAAAGTGGAAAGCGTTGAGACTACAGACGGACGACGGCTGACCGCTGATATTTTTGTCGGCAATGCAGACCTACCTTACATATACGATCAGCTGCTCCCTGACCGCGCCGAAGCCAAGAAACTTATCGAAGATAAACTCTACACCTGTTCCACCATCATGTTCTATTGGGGCGTGGATAAAGAATATCCGCAGATTGCGCATCACAACGTTTTCCTCGGCGGTGATTACAAAGCTTCGTTCGAGAAAATATTCAACGATCACACGCTGCCTGAAATCCCATCCTTCTATGTGAACGCCCCCAAGCGGACAGATCCCGCCGCCGGACCTAAAGATCAAGACACGTTATATGTGCTGATGCCCGTCGGTCATCTCGATGCGCGCACTGAACAGGATTGGAATGCCTTGGTCAACCGCGCTCGCGAAACTGTCTTCAACCGTCTCGCCAAAGAGTTAGGTGCAACCGACCTCCAGGGTCATATCAAGTTCGAGATCGTGTATCAGCCCAAAACATGGCAGGAACGTTTCAACCTCGTCAACGGCTCGGCGTTTGGGCTCAGTCACAACTTCTGGCAGGTCGGATATTTACGTCCGCATAATCGTCATAAAACTTATAAGAACATGTACTTCGCTGGTGCGTCCACACATCCCGGCACTGGCTTGCCCATTGTCCTGCTTTCTGCCCGCCTGACAACCGAGAGGATTTTGAAAGAAGCGGGTACAATAGCTGTGCAAAAGGTGAATAAACCCGCCTTATCGCCTGTCTCATAATTACCAATTAATGTGGCAAAAAATTACAAGTTAGCATCACAAATTCGATTTAGAAAATTATGCGATACGACGTAACCCCAGCCTAAGGACAAACCATGGTCAGCATAACCCCCGCCTACAATCTCAAAGTCGTTCTGAAAGAAACCGGCTTACCCGCCGACACGCTACGTGCCTGGGAACGCCGTTACGGTTTACCCGCGCCTCAGCGCACGCAGGGCGGTCATCGCTTGTATTCAGAACGCGACATCCACACCATCAAGTGGTTGATGGCTCGTCAGGCGGAGGGGCTGTCCATTTCACGCGCCGTGGATCTGTGGAATGAAAATCTCGCTTCAGGGCGAGACCCGTTGGCCGGTCTGGCGCCTTCAACCTTTGCCTCACCGCTAACGACTCCTGCCATCTACATCCCACAGGAAACGACTCTTGATGCGATGCGCGCCAACTGGGTGGCAGCCTGCATAAACTTCAACGAGACCAGCGCCGAGCAGACTTTGAATCAGGCGTTTTCCATGTTCCCCGTGGAAGCCGTGTGCGTGGAAGTTTTACAAAAAGGCATGTCTGAAATTGGCACCAAGTGGTACGAGAATCAGGCGAGTGTGCAACAGGAGCACTTTGCATCCAGTTTAGCCATGCGCCGTCTGGATGCCCTGCTCATTGCATCTCCCGTTCCATCGCGTCAACAAACGGTCCTGGTGGGCTGTCCCGCCAATGAATGGCATACCTTCACGCCGTTGATGCTTTCACTCTTCCTGCGCCGCCGCGGATTCAATGTCATTTATCTGGGAGCAAATGTTCCGTCCGAACGCTTCGAAGAGACAGTCCATGCGGTGCGTGCCAATCTTGTTATACTGGTTTCACAAACTCTTGCCAGCGCCGCAACGCTCCAACAAACCGCGCTTGTTCTCGCCGGCAAAAAGATTTCAGTAGGCTACGGTGGACGAATCTTCAACATGCGACCTGAAGCCATCAAACATATCTCTGGCTATCACCTGGGTAATGATGTCAGTGCCTCACTCGAAGAAGTGGAACACATTTTAAGCGGCAAAAGAAAAGCCATTCAGCTGCAGGCAACCTCACAGGAGTATGTTGCCGCCCATCAATTCTTCATTGCCAAACGCGCTGACATCGAATTGACCTTGAAAACCCTGGTAAAGCCTTTGGGCATCTCCAGCGAAAGTTTTCAAACCGGCATTCGCTTTCTCGGCGATAACATCGCCGCCGCCCTGCAGCTTGGCGATATGGATCACGTTTCTGACGAAATGGATTGGATCAAGTTCCTGCTTCAAGCCTACGAACGCCCTGATGAAGAATTGATCGATTTCATCGATGCCTATGTCAAAGCCGTGAACAAGCACATCAATGGCTCCGGCAAACCAATCTTCGAATGGCTCAAAGTAGAAAGCCAGAAACTCAAAGCGTAATAAACACTTAGCTCGATCTAGGAAAACAACATGCCAACAATCAAACCAAACCTTTTTCTCACATATATTCTTCCCGGCATTTTAGTTTCCATCGCACTGACCGCTGTGATTGGGCTGACTGCCGCAAACTTATCTGGTTTCCAGATCGTGGGTCCTACAGTCCCCTTTGCCTATCCCTGGCGATTGACAGAAGCCAACGCCATGGCGCGTATCACCGCCTGGGCAGGATATTTGCTGCATAACCTTATCGCGTGGGGAATCATCTATTTTGCCCGGCGGGAAAAACCCAAATTTGATAATGACTTGCGCTGGTTCAACTAGGCAATGATCGCAACCAATTTTGTATTTATCGTTTTACACATCTTTCAAACCCAGCTCTTTTATGATGGTCTTGCCCGGGATGTGCCCGAAGTCACCGCGCAGGGTTCGGTGGCGATCATGCTGATGATTATCATCATCTTCGAGACGCCGCGCCGCGGGTTGATCTTCGGAAAGAAGTTCAAATTCAAAGGCGGCTTCATGCAGATTGCCCGTAAGTATCATGGTTATTTTTTTGCATGGGCCATCATTTATACATTTTGGTATCATCCCACCGAAGGGACATGGGGGCACTTGATGGGTTTCCTCTATATGTTCATGCTCTTCGTCCAAAGTACGCTCATCTTCAACCGCGTCCATCTAAACCGCTGGTGGACAGTTTCTCTGGAGATTTTTGTGATTGTCCACGGCACAGTGGTCGCCCTGTTGCAAGGCAGCCACATGTGGACCATGTTCGCTTTTGGCTTCGGCGCGATGATCTTTCTGACTCAGATGTACGGACTTGGACTCAATACATGGACGAAGCGCAGTCTCGCGATTGGCTTTATCGTCCTCATCGTAACGTACTATGCCCTCGCAGGAAACCTTGGCAGAATCAACGAAGTCATTCGCATCCCCATGATCGATTATCTCGTGATCTTTCTGCTCTACGGAATCTACCTCATGATCAACTGGATCATTAATCTCTTTAAGCGTCCTGAGATAACACCTGCTACCGCCGATTAATCAAATGACATCGATCTGGTGGATTCGACGCGACTTAAGATTAACGGATAACGCTGCGCTTCACGCCTCGCTCAAAGCTGCTTCTGTACTACCAGTCTTTATCCTCGACCCAGCCTTTGACTCCGCATCTGCCCGCCGCAAGGAATTTCTCTACGAAGGCTTGCACACGCTCGATAATGAACTACGAGAACGTGGTTCACATCTCGTAGTTCGTACTGGAAAACCTATTGAAGTATTACATCAGCTCACGCAAGAGACCGGCGCGACACAGATTTTCGCCGAGGAAGATTTCACACCCTATGCCAAAAAACGTGATGCTGAAATAGAACATCAGCTCCCGTTGACTTTGGTCAAAGGACAAACCGTCCACCACCCCACTTCTGTTTTGAAGGCAGATGGGAAACAGTACACAGTCTACACACCGTACTCCAAAGTGTGGAAGGCAAAACTTCCATCAAAATTAAATCTTTACTCTGCACCTGAAAAGATCAATACGCCATCCAACGTCAAAAGCGAGCCACTGCCGAGATACAAAGTCAGTCCGCTGTTTGTGGCGGGAGAGAAAGAAGCGCTTAGTCGTCTGGAAGAATTTACATTCAAGCGCATCTATTCCTACGGCGAAGACCGTAACCGCATGGATCTGGACGGCATGTCGTCATTGTCACCGTATCTGCGATTTAGAATGCTCGGGCTGAGACAAGCTGCCAGTGCGGCGCAGCAGGCTATGGTCGCAGGCAAAGGCGCGGGAGCTGAAGTCTGGTTAAATGAATTAATTTGGCGCGAATTCTATATCCAGATCTTGTATCACTTTCCGTATGTCAGCAAGACAGCATTCAATCAGTCATTGGCAAACATCCCGTGGCGCAATGACGAATCAGAATTTGAAGCATGGAAAGAAGGCAGAACCGGTGTGCCCGTCGTCGATGCCGCGATGCGTCAACTCAAAGACATCGGTTGGATGCACAACCGCGCACGTATGATCGTGGCTTCATATCTGGTGAAAGACCTGCTGATCGATTGGCGTTGGGGCGAAGCGTGGTTCATGGAAAATCTTTTGGACGGCGACCCCGCCGCGAACAACGGCGGCTGGCAATGGACAGCCGGAACCGGCACCGATGCGGCGCCGTATTTTAGAGTTTTCAATCCCATGCTGCAAAGCGCCAAGTTCGATCCGAGCGGTGATTACATCCGCAAGTGGATTCCTGAATTGCGCGGCGTGGATGCGAAAGATATCCATGCGCCATGGAAAAAAGGAATCAAGATAAAAGGTTATCCTGAACAACCGATCGTTGAACGGGATAAAGATAGAACGTTGCAAGCATACAAACAATCAAAGGTTGAAGGTCAAAAGTCGTTATGACACTTGACGTTTGACTTTCGACTTTGGACTCAAATCATGATGAACAAAAAACTTTCCCCTGAAACCGGGCGCGCTGCCTTGCGTGCGCTCATCAAAGAAGGCTCTCCACTCGGACCATTGAAAGTAATGGCAAAACATGTGGGGCGTTTCTTTCAGATTCCTATTCCGGGTTTTCGCCCGTATGTTGTGTTCGGACCCGAAGCGAATCGTAAAGTGCTGGTCACTGAACGCGATAAAGTCCTATGGCGCAACACGGACCCCGTCACCGATCTGCTTGGACGCGGCGTCTTAATAGTGGACGGCGAAGAACACGACCATTATCGCAAACTAATGGAGCCGCCGCTACATCCCTCGAAGTTACCAAATTACACCCAAATGATGATCGCGCAAACTGACCGTGTTGCATCTACATGGCAAGATGGCGAAACGGTTGACATGCTGGTCGAAAGTCGCAAGATCGCATTACTCATCATCGTGCAAACACTCTTTAGCAAAGACGCTTGGGATGACCTGCCGCTCATTTGGACTCCCATACTCAAAGCCATCGAATACATCTCACCGGGGCTGTGGATCATCTGGCGCAAGATGCCGCGTATAGGATTCAAGAAACATCTCAAAGTGTTGGATGACTATCTCTACCGCATCATCGCGGACCGACGAATGGGCACCTTCGAACAGGACCTGCTCCAACACCTCATCGACGCCGGACTCACCGACAACGTGATCCGCGACCAGATGTTGACCATGCTCATCGCTGGGCATGATACTTCCACCGCCCTGCTGGCATGGACGTTTGCCTTATTAGGGCAACACGCTGATGTTCATGCTCGGGTTGTGAATGAAGTGGATTCACAAGAGAAATCGGCGTTGCTCGATCAAGTTATCAAAGAGAGTCTACGCTTGTATCCGCCTATTCACATTGGCAATCGCCGTGTGGCAAAAGAAATGGAATTCAGCGAAGGCAACGTGCCGCCTAACGAGCGCATGTTCTACTCCATTTATCTCACGCATCGTGACCCTGAGATCTGGGAAAACGCCGAAGATTTCTGCCCCGAACGCTTCGCGCACGGACGCAAGACTCCGCCGTTTTCATACGTGCCGTTTGGCGGCGGTCCGCGCGCTTGTATCGGCGGCGCATTCGGTCAGGCAGAGGCACGCATCGTGATGTCACGCTTGTTGCAGACCTACAAATTTGAATTTACGAATCACAAGATCCACGCTCATATGGGCGCAACGCTTGAGCCGCGTCCGGGAGTGAGGATGAAAATATCCAAGAGAGCTCCCGCCGCCGTCCCCGGCGGCGAGGACGCCGCCTAGAGCCGTTTATGACATACTTCGGATTTTTACTTCGCTTCTTATTCATCCCTATTCTGATATTCCTTGCCGTCACGCTTTGGGATAACAGGAATAACAAACACATCACCAACTTCCGCAATGGGCGCGCGGTGTGGACTGCGATCGGTATCCATGTGTTGCTGGCAGTCATGTACACGACTCCGTGGGACAACTATCTCGTTGCCACCGGTGTGTGGTATTACAACCCCAAGCTGGTAACCGGCATTGTATTTGGCTATGTCCCCATTGAAGAATATACATTCTTTGTGGTGGAAACAATTCTTTCCGGGCTGTGGTGGTGGTTCTTAGCGCGACGACTTTCTCCCCCATTTGCTGAATTTAAACCTAACAAGCGACTTGGTTACCTGTCTACTTGTATACTTGTTTTTGTATGGATTATTTTTACTTACCTGTTCTTCAGCGACAACGAGCCCATTACGTATTTATCCATCACCCTCTTTTGGGCATTGCCCGCGATTCTTCCGCAGCTTTTGTTTGGCGCAGATATTCTCTGGCATTATCGCAAGCTGGTGACTTTGGGAATCTTGATCCCCGGAACGTATCTCTCCTTGATGGATATCGTCGCATTGAAAGATACGACGTGGTCCATATCCCCGAATCAAACAACCGGCATTTTGTTCTTCGGAATATTGCCGCTTGAAGAAGTCGTATTCTTTTTCATTACGAATGTGCTGATCGTATTCGGCATGACCCTTCTGCTGGCAAACGTCAGCGAGGGACGCTTTGCAGAGATCAAGAAGCAGGTTCAGGCGTGGAAAGAGGCGGGGCTTCGTCGCCAGTCACGTTGACGAGGTCGTGAATCCATTTGCGGGAGAGGTAACGCCTGAGGATGATAAGCGCCTTGGCGGCTTCCTCCAACAAGACCATCGCATAAACGATATACACGGGCAGGTGCAGAACGAATCCGCCGATGAGCGCGGCTGGGACACCGATCACCCAGATCGAAAAGAGTTCCGTGAACATGGCGTAGCGCGTATCGCCGCCCGCGCGCAAGGCTCCGATAAAGAGCATGAAGTTGAAAACGCGCAGCCATGCCGACAATGCATACACAAGCATAATGCTTCGCAGATTGAAAGCCGCCGAGGGCGAAAGTTGATATAAACCAACGACCACATCTCGTATAAAAAAGACCAACACACCGCCCATAATGGAAAGCGTCACCGCCAGGAGCGTAAAGCGACGGCTGTATTCGAAGGCGGTTTCCTTATCCTTTTCGCCGATCTTGTTACCCACCATCACGGAACAGGCATTCCCCAACCCGATAAATAGCACGAACACCAATTCTTCGATCGTGGCATTGATGTTGATCGCCGCGATGGCATCCGTGCCGATGCGGGCGTAAACCGCGTTATACGTTGTGATACCGAAGGACCAGATCACTTCATTGATCGCTGCAGGCATGGACGTGCGCAAAACAGTGAACAGGAATGAACGGTCGAAGTTGAAAAAAGTCAGCGGATTCGCCGCCAGCGGGGTCTTCATGGCATATACCATGATCAACAACAGTACACATTCAAATGCCCAACCAGTTGCAGTGCCGATCGCTGCACCACGTACGCCAAGTGCAGGCAAACCAAAATGACCGAAGATCAATGAATAACCCAGAATCGTCTTGAGAACCAACGCACAGATCGCCACAACTACGGTCATGGTCACTTGTGTGATACTGCGCAGAACGGAAATGTATGAGACCGAGATCGCCGTCAGCACATAGCTCAGCCCCACAATGCGCAGATAATCGCTGCCGAGTTTAATAACTTCGGGGTCTTCGGTATAAAAGCTCATCAACCGTTCAGGGATCAACATTGCCGCAAGTGTAAACAACACAGAAACAGAGATCGCGAGCACCAGACAAATCCCCAACACCTTGCGGATATTTTCCGTATCGCCCTTGCCCCAATATTGCGCGGTAAAGATCGCCATACCGCTTGTCGTACCGAACAGGAATAGGATGAGCAAAAAGAATATCTGGTTTGCAAGTCCCAACGCGGCAACGGAGGCTTCCCCCAATTGACCGACCATGAGCACATCGATCATGTTCAACCCAGCGGAGATCAATTGCTGGAAAGCAACCGGTACAGCCAAAGCAAGCATGGCGCGGAAAAAAGCTTTATCGCGGAGGAAGGAAAGGGACATGAATGATGATGTGGAGTATGAGAGTTGTGTTACGCAACACGTATTACGTAATACGTGTTGCGTAACGATAAGATTACTTAATGATCTTCCGGCGCTTCACGGACAATGTACAACGGTCGCCCTTTGGCTTCATCATACAAACGCCCGATGTACTCGCCAAGCACACCTAGAGAGATCAATTGCACGCCGCCCAGAAACAATACAGCGATCAACGTGGACGCCTGACCGAAGAAGGCTTGTGACCCAGTCACACGCAGGTAAATCACAACCGGGATAGCCAGGATGGCAATGCTTGCCGAGCCAAAGCCAAAATAAGTTGCTACTTGTAATGGGAAATAGGAAAATCCGGTTACCGCATTGATCGCCAGGCGGAACATTTTGCGGAACGGATATTTCGTCTCGCCTGCTACACGCGCGGCGCGTTTGTATTCCACACCCACTTGTTTAAACCCCACCCAAGCAGACATGCCGCGCGGGAAGCGATGACGTTCGCGCATTTGTTTGAGCACATTCACTACTTTGCGGTCCATCAGACGAAAGTCACCGGTATCGAGGGGAATCTTTACATCGGTGATGCGATAGATAATGCGATAGAACAACGACGCCGTCCATAATTTGAACCACGACTCGCCTTCACGCTCAGTGCGGACGGCAAAAACTACTTCGTTGCCTTCTTTCCATTTCTTTGCCATTTCAAGGATCAATTCGGGCGGGTCTTGCAGGTCGGCATCAATGATGATGACTGCATCACCACGCGCGTAATCCCAACCAGCGGTGATGGCAATTTGATGACCAAAGTTGCGCGCGAAGATGACAGGACGAACATGCTCATCTTTCTGCGCGAGTTCACGAATAATATCCGTGGAGCCGTCAGTGGAGCCGTCGTCCACGAGGATGAGTTCCCAGGGTTCGTTGGTGGAATTCAACACTTCGGTAACACGGCGATGAAGTACAGGCAGGTTCTCTTTTTCGTTATAGATCGGCGCAATGATCGAGTAGGTGATCTTCATTAATTATTTATGCTCCCGACGGCATGCTCTCGCCGCCAACGACGGCAGCGAGAGCATGCTGAATTTCATTTCTCGTTTTTCTTTCGAGCAGGATTCGTTTTGGAAGTAGATACGGCTTTTGAGGCTGAAACAGGCTCCGGTGCGAAGGAAGCGGGCTCGTCATCATCATCCAGAGAATCTAAAGATTCATCCACACGCTCGGTCTTTATACCTCGCAAGCCACGTTTAGGCGGTTTGATCTTTTCAGGCGGGGCAACGAATTGCATACTGCCATCATCTTCAAAGGGCGGGAGCCCCAGTACACGACGCTGTATATAGCCCGCGATCACCACGATCGAAGCCAGCACCGGCACAACCAACAGCGCACCGATGATCCCCTCCAGAATGGTTGCCACGATGATGACTACGAAGATCAAACCTTCGTTCATGTGAACACTGCGGCCCATGATGATCGGGCGCAGGAAAAAATTCTTTAGGT
>Ga0210377_10000409_pt1 | contig 41071 bp, 38 predicted proteins | sample PLM4_65_b1redo_FD_155480 | JGI IMG/M metagenome (GOLD analysis project Ga0210377, IMG submission 155480) | Groundwater sediment microbial communities from an aquifer in East River, Colorado, USA - PLM4_65_b1 redo | ecosystem: Environmental > Terrestrial > Soil > Riparian zone | place: USA: East...
CAGGAGCGCCGCTTCTCAAACCTGGTGGCCGACCTCCGCGCGTCCCCATTTCAAAATCTGACCTTCTATGGGATCGCCGCCATCAACACCGAGGAGGATCGGGTGGATGGGATCGAGGCAGGAGTGCGGGTTGCCGTTCCGGAGTATGGGCGGGTGGAGCTGGCCCATAGCTTCATTCGTGGGCGGGAGACGGCTGGGCTGGCCGGTCCGTTTAGCAATCGGGAGAACTCCGGGGTCGTCGGCCGGCTCCTGCTCACACCGATCAAGAACGTCGCCATTAACTACCTGGGCCGCTACGATTCCCTCAGGGATGAAAGCCTGGAAAACAACGTGGTGGTCACCTATGCCACCTGTTGCTGGATGATGGGCATCCATTATCTGAATCGTGCGGTCGTTCCTGGTCCCGGTGGCACAGTCAGTGGCTCGGAAAACAGCGTCAATTTCTTCTTCGAGCTGCTGACCGGGGGAGCGCCGCCGCCACCGGAGCGGGGAGCCCAGTTCTTCGGGCGGCGCTGAGAGCAGTTGACCGGGAGTCGTGGCGACTGTAGAATATGCCACTGCGTGCATGAGAAGGCGACTGCCCCACAACCATCGCGCCTTCGAGGAGGAGACATGTACTATCCGGTGTTTCGCCCAAGGCGCCTGCGCCAGAATGAGACCCTCCGCCGGTTGGTTCGAGAGACTCACCTGCATCTCGAAGACCTGATCCAGCCCTTTTTCGTCGTCCACGGGCGGGGAGTCCGACAGGAGATCTCCTCGATGCCTGGATGCTTCCGCCTTTCTGTGGATGAGCTGGCCAAGGAGGCGAAAGAGGTGGCCGCGATGAGGATCCCCGGGATCATTCTTTTTGGCCTGCCGGCGGCGAAAGACGCCGTCGGCTCAGAGGCCTACGCCGAGGATGGGATCATCCAGCAGGCGGTCAGGGCCGTCAAGGACACCGTGTCGGACCTGCTGGTGATCACAGACGTCTGCTTGTGCGAATACACCAGTCACGGCCACTGCGGCGTGGTGGAGCGGGGTCAGGTGAAGAACGACCCCACCCTGGAGTTGCTGGCACGCACGGCCCTCTCGCATGCTGAAGCCGGGGCCGACATCGTCGCGCCGTCCGACATGATGGATGGCCGGGTCGCCGCCATCCGTGAGGCGCTCGACGAAGAGGGATTCGAGGACACGCCGATCATGGCCTATTCGGCCAAGTATGCCAGCGCCTTCTACGGCCCGTTCCGCGAGGCGGCTGAGTCGGCCCCACAGTTCGGGGATCGACGGACGTATCAGATGGATCCGGCCAACGGCGATGAGGCGCTTCGGGAGGTCGGGCTCGACCTAGAGGAGGGGGCGGACATCGTGATGGTGAAGCCGGCCCTTCCGTACCTGGATATCATCTGGCGCGTGAAGCAGGAATTTGGCGGGCCCGTGGCGGCCTATCACGTCAGCGGGGAGTACGCCATGCTGAAGGCGGCGGGGCGACTCGGGTGGATCGATGAAGAACGGGTGCTGATGGAGGCCCTCACGTCGATCAAGCGGGCTGGGGCCGATCTGATTCTGACCTATTCGGCGAGAGAGGCCGCGCGCCTGCTGGAACACAGACCGTGACCGGTCCTCGCTCGAAAGCGCTGCTTGAGGAAGCGAAGCGGCTCCTGCCGGGAGGCGTCAACAGTCCGGTCCGGGCCTTCTTGGCCGTGGGCGGCGATCCACTGGTGATCGAGCGGGCCTCCGGTTGTCACATCTATGACGTCGATGGCAATGCCTACATCGACTATGTCGGATCGTGGGGGCCCATGATCGTGGGCCATGCCCATCCCGCGGTGGTGAAGGCGATCCAGGAGGCGGCGGCGCAGGGGGTGAGCTTCGGTGCGCCCACCCGCTGGGAAGTGGAGTTGGCCAGGATGGTGGTCGAGGCGGTCCCCTCGATCGAGATGGTCCGCTTCGTCAACTCTGGCACTGAGGCGACCATGAGCGCGATCCGGGTAGCTCGGGGCGTCACGGGCCGCAATTGCATCGTGAAGTTCGAAGGGTGCTACCACGGGCACGCCGATAGCCTCCTAGTCAAGGCCGGCTCCGGCGCGATGACATTCGGCGTCCCCGACAGCTTGGGGGTCCCGCCAGATCTTGCCCGCCAGACGATCACCCTTCCCTATAACGACACTGACGCGGTTCGCGCGGCCTTCCAGGCGGTCGGAAATGAGATCGCCTGTGTGATCGTGGAGCCGGTCGCAGGGAACATGGGTGTCATCCCGCCGAGGCCGGGATTCCTGGAGGCGTTGCGGGAGATCACTGCGGCCCATGGGTCCCTTCTGATCTTCGACGAGGTGATCACCGGTTTTCGGCTGGGCCGAGGTGGCGCCCAGGCATTCTACGGCATCAGGCCGGACCTGACCTGCCTCGGGAAGATCATCGGCGGCGGCCTGCCGGTCGGGGCCTATGGTGGTTCCCGATCGATCATGGAGCAGGTGGCGCCCCTGGGGCAGATCTATCAAGCCGGGACGCTCTCCGGCAATCCCCTCGCCATGCGGGCCGGCATCGAGACGCTTCGCCTCCTCGAAGAGCCTGGGTTTTATGAGCGGCTTGAGGCCAAGGGGAAGCAATTGGAGGAAGGGCTTCGCGAATTAGCGGCCAAGTCGGGAATCGCGCTACAGTGTCAACGGGTCGGGTCGATGTTCACCCCGTTCTTTGTTCAGAACCGGGTTGTCGACTATCAGACCGCTAAGGCTGCCGACACCACCCGGTATGCCGGCTTCTTCAGGGCAATGCTCGACGGCGGGGTGAACCTCGCCCCCTCCCAGTTCGAGGCTGGCTTCGTCTCTGATGCCCACTCCGCCGCCGAGATCGAGGCGACCCTCCTGGCGGCGAAGGCTGCGTTCGCAACACTGCGAGCCCGGTAGCGCCCCTCCCTGTCGACCCCCGCGACATTGATGCCTCGACCGTGAGGCTCCGTGTCCGCGACGGCTGAAGAACGCATTCCTACTGGGAGAGGATAAGGGAGGGTAATCGCTTGCTGAATGGCCTCCCCCGATGTCGGTGGCTCGTCGTGGTGATCGCGTTGCTTGCCGCGAGGTATGCCCTCAGCCTTCTCGCCTCCGCAAGGATATCGACGCCTCGCCCGGGAACTGTGTCTGCCACACCCACGGCAGGTGTCGTCGTCGCGGCAGGTTCAGGGGGCGGGGGTCGCGGAACGGCCCAGTCGAACTATCGGTCGAAGTGCGCCTCTTGTCACGGCGACAGCGGGAAAGGCGATGGGTGGACTGCATGGCTTTTTCGCCTAAAGATGCAGGACATGACAGATTCTGCCCGTATGCGGACTCTCCCGAACGACTACATCTTTCAGATCATCAAACAAGGCGGGGCCAGTCTCGGAAAGCCAGGAATGCCTTCCTGGGGCCAGGAGTTCACCGACCAAGAGATCCGGGACCTTGTTGTCTACATTCGAAGCCTCGCACGACCACTCGAGCAACCGTAATCCGCCGGTGCGGGCCACTAAAGACCGAGCTTTTCCCTTGACAGGTTTGAACGGCCTATGTTACAAATTTCACGAAGTCGGTTGGGGAATTCCGAAAGGCGGTTGCGCGAACGATTTGGAAGCTCTTCAGGATGCCCTGCACGGGGCATTTTTCTTGTCATCGTAAGAATCGTCGGCCTTGCTGATGTCTCCACGAGGCCACGCCTCAACGCATTTCTCGCCCCCGTCGGCCCCGCGCGACGAATGTAGGTGATAGCATGGCAGCAGATTATGCGGTCGTGGGCGTTTTCCTGGTGGTCGGCCTGCTCTTCGTGGTGGTCAACGTCGATATCGTTTCCCGCCTGCTTCGCCCCAGTAACCCCCAACCGGAAAAGTTGGCCCCGTACGAGTGTGGAGAGGATCCCATTGGCGGGCCCTGGATTCGTGTTCACATCCGCTACTACCTGTATGCCCTTGTCTATGTCATCTTCTCTGTGGAAACGATCTACCTGTATCCATGGGCGATCGTCTTCAGGAAGCTCGGGCTGTTCGCATTCGTGGAGATGATGCTTTTTATCGCCATCCTGCTGGTGGGTTTCGCCTATGCCTGGCGGAAGGGCGCCCTCGAATGGGCCTGATGACACCAGACGAGGTCATTCAAGTGATCAGGTCCGAGTTCGGCGAGGCCGTGGAGGCTTCGGAGGTCAAAGGCGTCGAGACCCGGATGAACGTTGATCGGGCAAAGAGCTACGAGATTCTCTCCCGGCTCAAGGAGATGGGGTTCGAATATCTGAACTGTCTCAGTGCTGTGGACTGGATCGCCAGCGACGAGCTTGAGGCGGTCTACAACCTCTCCTCCCTGAAGGAGCCGACCAAGGCTCTGATCAGGGTCAGGGCTCCGAGGGAAGATCCGGTCGTCCGGAGCGTCGTGCCCCTCTGGAGCACGGCGGACTGGCACGAGCGGGAGGCGTATGACCTCATGGGGATCCACTTCGATGGTCACCCCGACCTTCGGCGGATCCTGACCTCTGAGGATTGGGTGGGGCATCCCCTGCGGAAAGACTATAAGGATGAGCGGCTGGTTCCATACGAGCCGTTCTAGTACCGTTCCAACTATTTATGGCGACTTTGCCGTTCCGCGCGGTCGTGACCATTGCCGTAAGGCGCGCTGCTCAAATTCGGCGCCTCAAGTTGGAACGGCACTAGCCGCGTAACGCCCCCTCGGGAACCAGGGAAGGCTGAGAAGATACTGGTAGGCATGGACCTCAGATCGAGAGCCCATTGAAGGTTGGAGTTGGAATATGATTCCGCCAGAGACGGAGATTATTGAACGCACCCAGGAGACGATGGAGGAAATGTACGTCAACATGGGGCCCCAGCACCCCAGCACACACGGGGTCCTCCGCCTCATGTTAAAGCTGGACGGTGAGATGGTGACCGAGGTGGTTCCCTACATCGGCTATCTGCACCGATGCCATGAGAAGATCGGGGAGAACCGGACCTACATACAGATCATCCCATACACCGATCGACTGGACTATCTCGCCTCCATGTACAACAACTTCGGGTATGTGTTGGCGGTAGAGCGCCTGATGGGTCTCCAGGTGCCGGAGCGCGCCGAGTATATGCGGGTGATCCTTGCGGAATTGCAGCGGATCGCCAGCCACCTGATCTGGATGGGCACCTTCGGGATGGACCTGGGGAACTTCACGATCTTTATGTACTGCTTCCGGGAGCGGGAGAAGATCCTCGACCTGTTCGAGTCGGTCTCGGGGCAACGCCTCAACTACGCCTTCTATCGGTTCGGCGGGATGCCGATGGACTTTCCGCCGACGTTCCTCACCGATTGCAAGGCGTTTCTGGAGTGGTTCAAGCCGCGCCTGCCCGAGTACGACGCTATTATGACCGACAATATCATCTTCCAGAAGCGGGTGCAGGGACTCGGGAAGCTTGACCAGAAGACTGCCATCGATTACGCGATCAGCGGGCCGATGCTCCGGGCCAGCGGCGTCAAGTGGGACCTGCGAAGGGACGATCCGTATTCCATCTATGACCGCTTCGAATTCGACATCCCCGTGGGAGCCGCCGGCGACGTGTGGGACCGTTACATGGTCAGACGACTCGAGATGGCGGAGAGCGTCAAAATCGTCGAGCAGGCCCTCCGGGACCTGCCCCCTGGTGAGATCATGGGGAAGGTCCCAAAGAAGCTCAAGCCGCCGGCGGGAGACATCTACTCCAGGGTTGAGTCGCCGAGGGGCGAGCTGGGATTCTACATCGTTTCTGACGGCTCTGAGAAGCCCTATCGTTACAAGGTCCGCTCCCCGGCCTTTGTCAACCTGAGCGTGCTTCCCGTGATCGGTCCAGGGCACCTTATCGCCGACATGGTTGCGATCCTCGGGAGCATCGACATCGTGTTGGGCGAGGTGGACCGGTGATGTCGCGGCAGGGCTGACCCACCTCACCTTCACCGATGATGCCCCCTATGCCAGTCACACGTGTGCCGATCATGAGCGCGAGGCGCTGATGGAGAAAGCCTTGGAGAGGTTCTACAGCGTCTTCGCCGCGTGGGGTGTCCCCCCGTTCGTCCCCCAGTTGATCGTGATGCTAATGGTGGTGAGCGTGGTCATCCTCTTCATCTCCGTCTCCGTCATGTTCATGATCTGGTGGGAGCGGAAGATCAGCGCACACATCCAGGTCCGCTATGGCCCGATGAGAGTCGGCGGCTGGCACGGCTGGGCCCAGAGCATCGCCGACGGGATCAAGCTCCTCCTCAAGGAGGACATTATCCCCGCCGGGGCCGATAAATTGGTGTTCGCCCTGGCCCCGATGGTGGTCTTCGCCGCCGCGCTCGCCGCCTATGTGATCATCCCCTTTGGCCCCAACCTCATCGTTCGCGACCTGAATATCGGCGTCCTCTTCTACATCTCGATTTCCTCCCTGACCGTGGTGGGGATTATCATGGCCGGCTGGAGCTCTAACAACAAGTACTCCGTCCTGGGCGCCCTTCGCTCGGCGGCCCAAGCGGTCAGTTACGAGGTCCCCCTGGTCGTCTCGGTCCTTGGCGTCATCATGACGGTAGGCTCACTCAGCATGATCCAGATCGTGGAAGCGCAGAAGCGGATCTGGTTCGTGATTCCGCAGTTCTTCGGGTTTCTCATCTACCTCACGGCGGCAATCGCCGAGTGCAATCGGCTGCCGTTTGATATCCCGGAAGCCGAGTCCGAACTCGTGGCTGGCTTTCATGTTGAATACAGTGGGATGCGCTTTGCCATCTTCTTCCTGGCGGAGTATGCCAATATGTTCACGGTGTCGGCCATCGCCACCGCGCTCTTTCTTGGCGGATGGCATGGGCCGCTGCTCCCGCCCTGGCTCTGGTTCCTCATCAAGACCTACTTTATTATTTTCGTCATGATGTGGCTGCGCTGGACCCTGGCCAGGCTGCGGGTCGATCAGCTCATGAACCTGGGGTGGAAGGTCCTGCTGCCGCTGGCGTTCCTGAACATGGGCATCACTGGATTGGTCCTGGTCATACACGGGTAACAGCGAGGAGGGCGCCCATGACTGTCACCCAAGCGGTGTTCTTCCTCTTGGCTGCATTTACGCTGGGGGCGGCCCTTTTGGTCGTCCTGGCCACCAATATCGTCCATTGTGCCATCGCTCTGGTCTTCACCTTCTTCGGCGTGGCCGCCCTGTACGTCCTCCTTGATGCCGAGTTCCTGGCCGCGGTGCAGGTCCTGCTGTACGTGGGCGGCATTACCATCCTGCTGCTCTTCGCCATCATGCTGACCAGCAGGATCTCGGCCAGAGGTGTCAAGATCATGAACGAGCAGGCGGGGATCAGCGCTCTCGTGGTCTTCGCCATCTTGGCGCTCATGGTCTTTGCCAACCTCAAGGGGTTCGTGCTTGCGGCTGCGCCCCTTCCGGCATCGTATGCTACCGCCTCACTGGGAAGGCTTCTGCTGACCACGTATGTGTTGCCATTCGAGGTCGTATCGATCCTGCTCCTGGCAGCGATGGTGGGTGCTATCATCCTGGCCAAGCGAGAGCGGGAAAAGGACTGAGTGATGGTGCCGCTTTCGCACTACTTGATCCTCAGCGCGGCCCTCTTCGCCATCGGGATGTTCGGAGCGCTGACCCGTCGCAACGCTATCGGGATCCTCATGGCGTTGGAGCTGATGTTCAACGCCGTCAACCTGAACTTCGTGGCATTTTCCCGCTATCTTCCCCAGACGATGCTTCAGGGACAGATCTTCGCCATCTTCGTCATTACGGTGGCGGCGGCAGAGGCGGCGGTAGGGCTGGCGATCGTCCTCGGGCTCTACCGTAACTTCAAGACCGTTAATGTCGATGAAATCAATCTGATGAAAGGGTAGCGATGTTCCAAGTGCCAAGTTCCAAGTTGGAGAACCCTCCGACTTCCAAGAAACCTGGAACATGGAACCCGGAACCTGGAACAGCGAAGCCGCACCTTGAACCTGGAACGTAGAACCCGGAACCCGGAACCTGCAACCCGGATCGTGGAGCTCTGATGAAACTCGTTGTGCTCGTCCCATTGCTGCCGCTGATTGGGGTGCTGATCAACGGTCTGTTCGGGATGAAGATCAGAGGGCGAGCCCACCTGGTAGCCGTCTCTGCGTCGGGGCTGTCGTGCCTTGTGGCGTTCCTGGTCTTCTTCCGGGCGGTTGGCGGTCACACGCTCGATTGGGACGTCTACTCGTGGCTGAAGGTCGGCGATTTCCAAGTGCCAATCGGCTTTCTTGTTGACCCGCTCTCGGCGGTGATGATGCTGGTGGTCACCTTCGTTGGATTTCTCATCCATGTCTATTCGATTGGCTACATGCACGATGACCGCGGCTACGCGCGGTTCTTCACCTACCTCAATCTGTTCATGTTCTCCATGCTGGTGCTCGTTCTGGCCAATAACTACCTCTTGATGTTCTTGGGGTGGGAGGGGGTCGGGCTCTGCTCGTATCTTCTGATAGGCTTCTGGTACGAGAAACAATCGGCCGCGGATGCCGGGAAAAAGGCCTTCGTCGTCAACCGGATCGGCGATGCGGGATTCCTGCTCGGACTCTTCCTCATTTGGAGCACCTTCGGGTCCCTGAAGTACGCGGAGGTCTTCAAGGCAGTCGACCCTGGTCTCGGCACGGGTATCTATACCGCCATTACCCTGCTGTTGTTCGTGGGGGCGATCGGAAAGTCCGCGCAGCTTCCGCTCTACGTCTGGCTGCCAGACGCGATGGAGGGGCCGACGCCGGTCTCGGCGCTGATCCACGCTGCCACCATGGTGACCGCCGGCGTTTACATGGTGGCCCGGTCGCACCCCCTCTATAACCTCGCGCCGTTCAGCCTCGAGATGGTGGCCTGGGTGGGCGCGGTGACTGCCGTCTTCGCTGCCACGATCGCGCTGGTCCAGAACGACATCAAGCGGGTCGTGGCCTATTCCACCATCTCCCAGCTCGGTTACATGTTCCTGGGGGCGGGTGTGGGCGCCTACGCCTCAGCCATCTTTCACCTGGGCACCCATGCCTTTTTCAAGGCCCTCCTTTTCCTCGGCGCCGGCTCGGTTATCCACTCCCTGCACGGGGAGCAAGACATCCGAAAGATGGGGGGACTCTGGAAGGCAATGCCAATCACCGCCTGGACCTTCCTGCTGGCATCGCTGGCCAACGCCGGGATCTTTCCCCTCGCTGGTTTTTGGTCTAAGGACGAGATCCTGTTTAACGCCTTTAAGCGCGGAATGACAGTCCCGTGGCTCCTGGGTCTCATCGGGGCCTTCCTTACGGCGTTCTATATGTTCAGGCTCTTCTTCCTGGTCTTCACCGGTCGGTCCAGGGGCGATGTCCATGCGGGCCACCACCCTCACGAATCGCCGCCGAACATGGCGTACCCCCTGGTGGTCCTTGGTTTCTTTTCCGTGATCGCGGGGCTGGTGTTCGGCTTCCCTCCCGACCATGGGTTGTACCATCGCTTTGTGGCTCCGATGTTCGAAGCGGCTCACGAACCAGCAGGGACGGCGGCCCACCTCTCGGTTTCGTTCGAGATCGGCATGGCCGCGCTGTCGCTGGCCATCGCGTTGCTGGGGATCGGCCTGGCCTATCAGTTTTACATCAAGCGGCCGGGACTTCCCTCGGCCTTAGCCGACCGGATGAAGGGTGTGTATCTCCTTCTGCTGAACAAGTATTGGGTGGACGAGCTGTATCAGGCGATCTTCATCACCTTCGGCAAGCGCGTGTGCGCCTTCCTGTGGGGAGTCGATTCCCGGGTCGTTGACGGGGCGGTCAACGGGAGTAGTTGGGTGACAGTCCGGTTGAGTCTACTCTCGGCCTGGAACGACCTGAAGATCGTGGACGGGCTGGTCAATGCGATTGCCGACGTGATTCAGGGCGGAAGTCTCAGCCTCCGGCGGCTGCAGACGGGCGTCATCCAGAACTATATCCTGGCCATGGCGCTGGGCATTCTCGGCATGGTGGTGATTTATCTTTTCCTTTTCCCCTAGCAAGTTCCAGGTTCCGAGTTCGACGTTCCAGGTTGAAGGAAAGGCCCGGGAACTTGGAACATGGCACATGGAACCTGGAACAGGAGGCCTGTCGCTCCCATGAACGTGTTACAATTCCCCATTCTTTCCTTGATCGCCTACCTCCCGCTCCTCGGAGTCTTATTGATCCTTCTGATCCCGAAGGAGTCGAAGGGTGGCATTCGCTGGACTGCTCTGGCCTTCACGCTGGCCGGCTTTGTGGCCTCTTTTTGGCTTCCGGCCCACTTCGATGCTGCAACGCCAGAGATGCAGTTCGTGGAGAAGTTTTCCTGGATCCCCTCGCTGGGCGCGACCTATTTCTTCGGCCTCGATGGGGTCAGCATCTGGCTCGTCATGTTAACCACCTTCCTGTCAGTGATCGGGGTCGTCTGCTCATGGGAGTCGATCACGGAACGGCTAAAGGAGTATTATGCCTTTCTCCTGATCCTGGAGACAGGGATGCTCGGCGTCTTTTTCTCGCTCGATTTCTTTCTCTTTTACATCTTTTGGGAGGTGATGCTGGTCCCGATGTACTTCCTCATCGGCGTCTGGGGCAGCGACCGTCGCCTCTACTCAGCCATAAAGTTCTTCCTGTACACCCTCTTTGGTAGCGTGATCATGCTGCTGGGGATTCTGGCGGTCTACTTCTACCACGGCGCCCAGACCGGGGTCTACACGTTCGATGTGCTCCGGCTGATGCAGGTCTCGTATCCCTCAACCCCGCTCTTTTCCCTGCTGGGCGTTCCGTTCTCGTTCCAGGATCTGGTCTGGCTCTCATTCTTCTTGAGTTTCGCCATCAAGGTCCCGCTGTTCCCATTCCACACCTGGCTGCCGGACGCCCACACGGACGCCCCCACGGCGGGCAGCGTCATCCTGGCCGGCGTTCTCCTCAAGATGGGGACCTACGGCTTCATTCGGTTCAATCTCCCCATGTTCCCTGAATCGACCAAACACTTCGTGCCGATGATCATCATCCTCTCGATCGTCTCCATCATCTACGGCGCAATGGTCTGCATGGTGCAGCCCGACATGAAGCGTCTGATTGCCTACAGCTCGGTCAGCCACATGGGCTTCGTCATGTTGGGGATATTCGCCTTGAACACCCAGGGTGTCCAGGGGAGCATCCTGCAGATGGTCAACCATGGCCTTTCGACCGGCGCCCTCTTCCTGGTGGTCGGCCTGATCTACGACCGCCGCCACACCAGGCTCATCTCGGAGCTGGGAGGGCTCTCGAAACAGATGCCGATCTATGCCACACTGTTCGCCATCGTCATGCTCTCTTCCATGGGGCTTCCGGGGCTCAACGGCTTCATCGGAGAGTTCTTGATTCTCTTGGGGGTGTTCAAGGTCAATTATGTGTGGGCTGCCTTCGCGGTGACCGGCATCGTTCTCGGCGCGGCCTACATGCTGTGGCTGTATCAGCGGACCATGTTCGGCGCCCTGGAGAACCCGAAGAACGCCAACCTCAAAGACCTCAGTCCTAGGGAGATGAGCACCCTGATACCCATCGTCATCATGTGCTTCTGGATCGGCCTCTATCCCTCTCCTTTCCTGAGTCGGACGGAAGTGTCTGTCAAGAACATCCTGACGCGGGTCAATAAGGTGCAGGCTGTCGCCGCTAAGCCTGTCCTGAGCCGCGCCGAAGGACCTGTCCTGAGCCTGGTCGAAGCCTGCGCTGAGCCTTGTCGAAGCGGACCTATCCCGACGCGGCCGCCAGCGGCCGCCCTGCCGGTTCGGGAATCTCGATGACCCAGGCGTTCAACATAGCAGACCTCTCCACCGCCGCACCTGAGGTCATTCTGAGCGCGGTGGCCATGCTGATCCTCATGCTCGATTTCATCGCGCCGAGAGGCAAGAGGGACTGGCTGGGATACCTGAGCGTCCTCGGCGTACTCCTCACCCTGATGGTGGTGATCGGGCAGTGGGGGGCCACGCGGTCCGCCTTCAGCGGGCAATACATCAGTGACCCCTTTGCCCTGTTCTTCAAGGTCGTGTTCCTGGTCTCGTCTGCTCTCATCCTTCTGATGTCGATCGGTTACCTGAGAGGCGAAGGGATTGATAAAGGGGAGTTCTACAGCTTGATCCTCTTCGCCACATTTGGGATGATGCTGATGGCCAGCGCCGTGGACCTTCTGATCCTCTACATTGGGCTGGAGACCATGTCGATCCCGATCTACATCCTGGCCGGGTTCTTGAAACGGGAGCGGCGGAGCAACGAGGCAGCCCTCAAGTACCTGCTCATGGGAGGGTTCTCCTCTGCGGTCATTCTGTATGGGATTGTCATGCTGTATGGCCTGACCGGCGCAACCGGCCTCAAGGAGATTGCCTCCAAGCTGACGGCGGGAGCGGGCATGCTCTCAAACCCGGCGCTGATCCTGGCCATGGTGATGTTGGCAGCAGGCTTCGGATTCAAGATCGCTGCTGTCCCGTTTCACATGTACATCCCCGACGTCTATGAAGGTGCCCCAACTCCGGTGACGGCCCTCCTCTCGGCCGCCTCGGAGATCGCGGGCCTTGCCATCCTCCTGCGGGTCTTTTTGGTCGCCATACCAGGGCTTCAGGTCCGCTGGACTCTGCTCTTCTATGTTCTTTCCCTACTGACGATGACGGTGGGAAATGTGGTAGCGATTGCGCAGAGTAATATCAAGCGGATGCTCGCTTACAGCTCGATCGCCCACATCGGATACCTCCTGATCGGGTTGGTGGCGGGACTGGAGCGAGGGATCTCGGCCACGCTTTTGTACACCCTGGTCTACGCCTTGATGACGCTTGGAGCGTTTGCCATGGTGATCCTCCTCTGTGTGGGCGAGGTGAAAGGGGAGCGGATCGACGACTTCACCGGCCTGGCTCAGCGGAGCCCCATGGCGGCCGCGGCGATGTTGATCTTTCTCCTCTCTCTGGCTGGTGTCCCGCCGACTGCAGGCTTCGTGGGGAAGCTCTATCTCCTCGGGGCAGCCATCGAGCGCGGCTATGTCTGGCTCGCGGTGATCGCCGTTGTCAATTCGGCCATTTCACTCTTCTACTACATGAAGGTGACGATGGCGATGTACATGCGGGACGTTCCGCCTGCTGGCTTGGCCTTGAGCCCTTCCCGGCCCCTACGGGTGGCGCTCTTCGTAGCAGTGGTAGGCACCCTCGCCATCGGGGTGTACCCCGGGCCTTTTCTCGACCTTGCGAGGGCCTCGGTTGCCGGGCTCTGGTAGGATAAAATTCCAAGTTCCACGTTCCGGGTTCCGCGTTCTCTTTGACCATGGAACCTGGCACCTGGAACGCGGAACTGCGAAGCGGAACTCGGTTGCCCAGACTTGACAGGCCTGAGGGGGAGGGCTAAAGTGTGGCGCGGCCCAAAGGGAAGGGGAGGCGGGGTTCCCTGGCAGGGCGATGAAGGACAACCAGGTTTCGCTATGGCGTCAACTCGCCGGGTTGAGTTCGGTGGGAATCACCTTCGCTGCCTCGATCGCGATCGGGGCCGCAGTAGGCATCGCCCTCGATCGGTGGCTCGAAACGTCGCCGTGGTTCACTATCATCTTCTTTGTCTTCGGGGTTGCGGCAGGCTTTGCAAACCTCGTGAAAGATCTGAAGCGTTGGGGGCGATGACGGTTCTGGACCGGCGTCTGATTTCTCGCAGAAACGATCGGGGCGCGTAATGGAGCATCATCCGACGATCTTTCAAATTCCTAATTTTCTGGGGGCGCTCGGCATTGCCGGGCCGTGGGTGCCGGAGCATGTGACGATGGCCTGGCTTGTGATGGCGATCCTGGTCGGTCTTTCCTTTCTCGCCACCAGGAGGCTCGAGGCGGTGCCGGGACCGATGCAGAACTTCATGGAGGTGGTCGTCGAGGGCTTCGGGAATCTCTTGGAGCAGATGATCGGGCCCAAAGGGAAGCGGTATCTTCCCCTGATCGGTACGGCCGGCCTCTTCATCCTTGTTGGCAATCTCTTGGGGGCCATCCCCGGGCTCAAGCCGCCGACGGCGAACCTTAACACCACGGCCGCATTGGCCATTACGGTCTTCCTCTCGTATAATTACTTCGGCATCAGGGAGCACGGGATCGTAGCCTACCTGCGCCATTTCTGTGGACCGATCCTGTGGTTAGCCCCGATCATGTTTCCGATCGAGTTCATCGGCCATCTGGCCCGGCCGATCTCCCTGTCGATCCGACTCTTCGGCAATATCTTCGGTGAGGAAAGCGTCATCGCCATCCTGCTGTCCCTGATCTGGCTGGTGATCCCGTACGCGATCTATCTGGGCGTCATGATGCCCCTCAGTCTTTTCACCAGCGTCGTTCAGACGTTTATCTTTGTGATGCTCTCCATGGTGTACATCGCCGGAGCGGTCGGAGTCGAGCACGAGGAGCACCACTAACCCCATCCATTGTTGAAAGGAGTGGCGTCGATGAGCCGCACACAAGGAGCGCGTGTATTGCTGTTGATGAGTGTTGTGCTTGCTTTTGGAGCCCAAGCCGCGTTGGCCGCCGAAGCGGCGAAGTCCGAGTCTTCGACCTTCTTTGTGGTCTCCGTCCTGACTGGGGGGTTTGCCATGGCGATCGCCTCGGCTGCGGCGGCGATCGGCCAGAGCCGGGCCATCGTGAGCGCCTTGGACGCGATCGGTCGGCAGCCCTCTGCGGCGGGCCGGATCCAGGTGGCCATGATCATCGGTTTGGCCCTGATCGAATCCCTGGCGATTTACGTGCTCCTTATAGCCCTCATCATCTTCTTCGCCAACCCCTTCATCCAGTACGTCGTCCCCGGGCCGTAGGGGAGGTCGGGGCTTCGGCGCGGAGCCGACAGCTCATAAGCAAGAAGGAAGCAGTGCTCCTCTCGTATCTGCCGATCGTACTTTTCGTGCTTCTGGCAGCAGGCTTCGCGCTGGCTACTCTCTTCCTATCGTCGGTACTGGGGCCCCGGCGGCCTTCCAAAGACAAGCTCTCCCCGTACGAGTGCGGGATCGATCCGGTCGGCAGCGCCAGGGAGCGGTTCTCGGTCAAGTTCTACCTGGTCGCGATGTTGTTCATCGTCTTCGACATCGAGATCGTTTTCCTGTATCCCTGGGCGGTTGTTCTGCATAGCCTGAAGCTCTTTGGGTTGGTCGAGATGATCTTCTTCCTCGGCATCCTCCTGGTCGGCCTCCTGTATGTGTGGAAGAAGGGAGGCCTGGAATGGACAAGCTGAAGGAGGCGGAACCGGAAGAACACGTCACCGTTCGGAAGCTGCGGGAACGGCTCCCAGACGCGGTTCTCTCGACCAAGAGCTTCCGCAACGAGATCACCATCCTGGTAAGAGCGGGCGACATCGTTCGCGCCTGCCGGTATCTGAAAGAGGACCCCGACCTCCGCTACGAATTTCTCTCCGATCTGACAGCAGTTGATCGGCTTGGGGAACATCCACGCTTCGATCTGGTCTACCACCTCTATTCGCTGCAGTTCAAGCGGCGGATCCGTTTGAAGGTCCAGGTGGAGGAGGGCGAGATGGCCCCGAGTGTCACGTCGGTCTGGAGCACCGCCAATTGGCACGAACGCGAAGTCTTCGATATGTTCGGAATCGGCTGTGAGGGGCACCCCGACCTTCGGAGGATCTTGATGCCGGAGGGATGGGAGGGGCATCCGCTCAGGAAAGACTACCCGGTGCAGGCCTCCCCCAAATGGTGGGAGGAAGGAGGGAAAGGTGACTGAAGCCCGCACGATGACCATCAACATGGGGCCTCAGCACCCCAGCACCCACGGCGTGTTGCGACTGGTCCTCGAGCTGGATGGGGAGATCGTGGTCAGATGCACCCCTCACATCGGCTACCTCCACACCGGGATGGAGAAGATCGCCGAAAGCAAGCGTTACCAGCAGGTCATTCCGATTACTGACCGGATGGATTACCTGGCCCCCCTCAGCAATAACCTGGCCTATGTGTTGGCCGTGGAGAAGCTGCTGGGAATCGAGATCCCGCCACGCGCCAGGGTGATCCGTGTGATGCTGACCGAGCTGACCCGCATCGGAAGCCACCTAGTCTGGCTGGGGACGCATGCCATCGACATTGGAGCCATGAGCGTCTTCCTGTACGCGTTCAGGGAGCGTGAGCAGATCCTTGACATGTACGAGCAGGTGGCCGGAGCCCGCATGATGTCCAGTTACTTCCGGGTAGGAGGCCTGTTTGCTGACCTGCCGGAGGGATTCGAGAAGACCGTTCGCTCTTTTGTGACGACTTTCCCAGACCGCCTGGCTGAGTATGAGGACCTCCTCACCAGGAATCCGATCTGGATCCAGCGGACCAAGGGGGTCGGCGTCATCAAGCCGGAGGACGCCATTGACCTTGGCTTGAGCGGTCCTAACCTTCGTGCCTGCGGCGTCCCTTGGGACATCCGAACGTTCAATCCCTATTCGGGCTACGAGCAGTATGCCTTCGAGGTTTCCAGGGGGACCCATGGGGATGTGTATGATCGATATCTCTGCCGCATCTTTGAGATGCGTCAGAGCGTGACCATCGTTCGGCAGGCCCTGGAGCGCCTTCCGGACGGTCCGATTGCCGTGCAGGATCCGAAACTGACGCCGCCGCCCAAGCCGATGGTCAAGCAGAGCATGGAAGCACTGATCCACCACTTTCTCCTCTGGTCGGAGGGGTTCCGGGCCCCGGCCGGAGAGGTGTACCAGAGCATCGAATCCCCGAGGGGCGAATACGGGGTCTACCTGGTCAGCGACGGGAGCAACAAGCCCTACCGGATCCACTTTCGCGCGCCATCCTTCGTGAACCTCCAATCCCTGCCCAGGATGGTGGAGGGGCGATTGGTGGCAGATCTGGTGGCGATCATCGGCAGTATTGATATTGTCCTGGGCGAAGTCGATCGCTGAAGTAAGGGGTGCGGCGTGCGAAGTGCGAGGTGCGAACCAAAGATAGAGGGATGTGCGGTGCGATGACCGAAGAGACGGTTCAGCAGATCCTGTCACGTTATCCTCATCACCGATCGGCCCTTCTTCCGCTGCTGCACCTTTGCCAGCAGGAGGCCGGGTATTTGACGGAGGAGGCCCTGCGCCTGTTGAGCAAGCGTCTCGGCCTGTCGCCGACCCAGGTGGTGGAGGTCGCCACCTTTTACGACATGTTCCACCTGAAGCCCGGCGGACAGCGAGAGATCTGGGTCTGTCACAACCTGAGTTGCTCGCTCTTGGGCGCCGAAAAGGTGGTGCGGCGTTTCGAAGAGGCGCTTGGGATTGGCGCGGGAGAAACGACCCAAGATGGCTTGTTCAGACTCAAACGGGTTGAATGCCTCGCTGCCTGCGGGATCGCACCGGTTGTCCAGGTGGGGGCTGAATATTACGGCCCTGTTTCGCCGCAGGACGTTGCACAATTCGTTGAGCGACTACGAGCGCAATCAGCCGTCAGCAATCAGGGGTCAGCGTTTCTGCCGAAGGCTGACGGCTGAGCGCTGGATGCTTCAGAGATCGAGCAGGTATGAGTGAGAAGATCCTCACGAAGCGGCTTGAGAACCCAGGCTATGGTGGGACGATCGAGGAGTACCTCGCCACCGGAGGGTATCAGGCCATTGCGAAGGCGCTCAAAGAGCATGCCCCGGCAAGTCTGATCGAGCTGGTGAGGCGATCGGGACTCAGGGGCCGGGGCGGCGCGGGCTTTCCCACCGGAGTCAAGTGGGGCTTTGTTCCCAAGGATCCCGGTCTGACGAAGTATCTGGTCTGTAATGCCGATGAGAGCGAGCCCGGGACCTTCAAGGATCGGGATCTGATCATGCGGGATCCTCACCAGCTATTGGAAGGGATCCTCCTGGCCAGCTATGCCATCGGTTGTCAGACTGCGTATATCTACATCAGGGGCGAGTTCATAGCAGGGGCCGCTATTCTTGAACGGGCGATCAAGGACGCGGCCGCGCATAGTTTCTTGGGGAAGGACATATTGGGGAGCGGCTTCAGCGTGGAGATCTACCCCCACCGGGGGGCCGGCGCCTACATCTGTGGAGAGGAGACCGCCCTGTTGGAATCGCTCGAAGGGAAACGCGGGTTGCCGCGGCTGAAACCGCCTTTTCCGGCCACGGCGGGCCTCTATCGCCTTCCAACCGTGGTGAACAATGTGGAAACCCTCTGTAATCTTCCTCATATCGTGTTGCGGGGGCCAGAGTGGTTCTCCAGCATCGGTACCCCCAAGAGCACGGGAACCCGGATCTTTTCGGTGAGCGGGCACGTTCGTCGGCCCGGCAACTACGAGCTCCCGATCGATGTTCCGATGAGGGAGTTGATCTTCGAGCATGCCGGTGGGATGCGGGACGGTCGGCGTCTGAAGGCGGTCATTCCCGGGGGCTCCTCGGTGCCGGTCCTCACCGAGCAGCACCTGGACACCCGGATGGATTTCGAATCTCTGGCCAAGGCTGGCTCCATGGCTGGGTCGGGCGGCGTCATCGTGATGGATGAGAGCACCTGCATGGTCAGGACCGGGGAGGTCGTCGCCAGGTTTTATCATCATGAATCGTGCGGGCAGTGCACGCAGTGCCGGGAAGGGACCGCCTGGCTTCACAAGACGCTCCGTCGGATCGAGGAAGGCCGCGGCCGGAAAGCCGATCTCGACCTCCTCCTGGACATCTGCGATAACATGAAGGGGAAGACCATCTGTCCCCTGAGCGATGCCGCCGCCATGCCGATCGAGAGCTACCTGAAGTATTTTGGCGATGAGTTCGAGCGACACATCGTGGAGCACGCCTGCCCGTTCGCATCCACGGACGGGTCGTAGGCGGGCAGCAGGGGAGCGTGGTGCCAGATCCCGCCTTCTTCGTCATCATGGTGGCGAAGATCGTTGTGGTGTTCGGACTGATGTTGCTGAGTGTGGCGTATCTGACCTGGCTGGAGCGCAAGGTCATCGGTGACATCCAGGTTCGGCTCGGGCCGATGCGGGTCGGCCCCCACGGTCTGCTGCAACCGATCGCCGACGCGATCAAGCTGATGTTCAAGGAGGACATCGTCCCACAGGCTGCCGACCGCTGGATCTACCTTCTGGCCCCCACGCTTGCGCTCACCCCCGCCCTCATCTCCTTTGCCGTCATCCCTTTCGGAGACCGGATACGACTCTTCGGCCGGACCATCGACCTGGTCATCACCGACGTGAACATCGGGCTTCTGTACGTATTCGCTGTCGCCTCCCTCGGGATTTACGGGATCGTCCTGGGAGGCTGGGCCTCGAACAACAAATATGCGTTGCTGGGCGGGCTGCGCTCCGCTGCCCAGATGATCAGCTATGAACTGTCGTTGGGCCTCTCGGTGGTTGGTGTCGTGATGCTCTCCCAGTCGCTGAGTCTGGTGCAGATCGTGAATGCCCAGTCAATGGCCTGGTTTATTGTTCTCCAGCCGATCGGCTTCCTCATCTTCCTGATCTGTGCCATCGCCGAGACCAACCGCGCGCCCTTCGATCTTCCGGAAGCCGAAACCGAACTGGTGGCCGGCTTCCACGTCGAGTACAGCTCCATGAAGTTCGCCATGTACTTCATGGCCGAATACGCCAACATGATCACCGTTGCCGCCATGGCGACGACCCTCTTCCTGGGCGGCTGGAGGGGACCGTTCCTGCCGCCCGTGGTCTGGTTCCTGGTGAAGCTGTTCCTGCTCATTTTCCTCTTTATCTGGATACGGGCGACTCTTCCACGCTTCCGGTACGATCAACTGATGCGATTCGGGTGGAAGGTTCTGCTGCCCGTGGCGCTCGCCAACGTCATGATCACGGCCGCCTTCGTTGCAATGAGGTAGATATGGAATGGTTGGTGTTCGCCCCGCTGGCTGCCGTGGCCCTCGCGACCGCCGTATCGGTCATCGTCCTGCGAAATCCGATCTACTGTGCCCTGTCGCTCGTTGGAACGTTCTTCGCGCTGTCGGGCCTTTATCTTCTCCTGCAGGCTGAGTTCATCGCTGTCGTACAGGTGATCATCTACGCTGGGGCGATCATGGTCCTGTTCCTCTTTGTGATCATGTTGCTTGACGTGGGACACGAACCACCTGCGTGGCTGCGACGGGATCGGCCCAAGCTGGTGCTCGGCATGGTCTTGATAAGTCTCCTGCTGCTTGAGCTGGCTGTTGCCATCGGATCCAGGGTTTCTCAGGGCATCCAGGGGCCCTACACATCCGAGCTCGTCAACGCCATCGGGAATACCCAGCTTGTTGGCCGTCTTCTGTTCACCGATTTCCTGATCCCGTTCGAGATTACCTCAATCATCCTGCTCGTCGCCATTGTTGGCGCGATGGTTTTGGCCAAGAGGTAGTGAAGTGCGAGGTGCGAGGTGCGAGGTACGATGACAGGCGCGGTTCCTTTGAACGCGTATCTGATACTCAGCGCCGCCCTCTTTGTCATTGGGGTAATCGGGGTGCTGATCCGGCGCAATGCGCTGATCATTTTTATGGCAATCGAGCTGATGCTGAACGCGGTGAACCTCACCTTTGTTGCCTTCTCGAGGTTCCTCGCTTCGATGGATGGGCAGATCATCGTGTTGTTCGTGATGGCGGTGGCTGCAGCCGAGGTTGTGCTAGGACTGGCCATTATCATCGCGCTCTACAGAAACAAAGAGTCCATCGATGTGGACGAGATCAATCTCCTTCGGGGATAGTCCGAGGTGCGAAGTCCGAGGTGCGAAGCGCACTCGATCGTTAATCTATTTCGCACCCCGCACCCCGCACCGATGTTGAACCAGATCTGGCTGATTCCGCTTTCTCCGCTGGTGGGGAGCCTCGTCGTGGGGTTGATGGGCCGCCGGATGCGGAGAAGCTGGGTGGCCGTGGTCGCATGCGGAGCTGCGTCGCTTGCTCTGCTGTTCTCCCTGAGTTGCTTCGCTCGCCTGATCTCGCTGCCCGCGGAAGGGCGTCTCTTTCGCCAGTCGCTCGGCCCCTGGATCGCCTCCGGAAACTTCTCGGTGGCCTTCGGGGTCCTGTTTGATCCCCTCTCTGCGATCATGGCCTTGGTGGTCTCCGGCGTCGGTCTATTGATCCACGTGTACTCGATCGGCTATATGGCGGAGGACCGCGACTACCACCGGTTCTTCTCGCTGCTCAATCTTTTCCTGGCTGAGATGCTGGTCTTGGTCCTTGCCGATAACTACCTCCTCCTCTTTGTGGGGTGGGAGGGTGTCGGCCTCTGTTCGTATCTCCTCATTGGCTTCTGGTTCGAGCGACCCGCTGCGGCGTCTGCCGGGACCAAGGCCTTCCTGGTGAACCGGATCGGCGACGCCGCCGTCGTCGTGGGGTTGATCTGGATGATCCAGTTGTTCGGGTCGCTTGACTTCCAGGTGGTCTTCAGAGGGGCACCGGAGGCGCTTTCGCACGGGTCCGTTGCGGCCACGATCCTCTCGCTCCTCCTCTTCGCCGGGGCAACCGGGAAGTCGGCCCAGCTTCCCCTCTATGTCTGGCTGCCCGATGCGATGGAGGGTCCCACACCGGTCTCGGCCCTCATTCACGCCGCCACCATGGTGACGGCTGGGGTCTATCTGGTTGCCCGCTCCGCCCCCCTGTTCCAACTGGCTCCCGTGAGCCTGGAGATCGTCGCATGGATCGGCGGGCTGACAGCCCTGTATGCCGCCAGCATTGCCCTGGTTCAGACCGACATCAAGCGGGTCATCGCCTACTCGACCATCTCCCAGCTCGGCTACATGTTCTTGGGCCTGGGCGTCGGCGCGTACGCCGCCGGGATCTTTCACCTGATGACCCACGCCTTCTTCAAGGCGCTCCTCTTTCTCGCCGCTGGGTCGGTGATTCATACGCTCCGCGGCGAACAGGATCTGAGGAAAATGGGGGCCCTGCGGAAGTCCCTCGGCGTCACCGCCGCGAGCTTTCTTGTCGGCGCGCTGGCCAATGCGGGGATTGTCCCCTTCGCCGGCTTTTGGAGCAAGGACGAGATCCTTCTTGCGACCTATGCCTCCGGGCATCGGCTGCTCTGGGGCCTTGGAGCGTTAACCGCCGCGGGCACGGGGTTTTATATGTTTCGCCTCTACTTCCTCGCGTTTGAGGGGAAGTCCAGGCTCGACCCTCGCCTGGCCGGTCACCTGCACGAGGCGCCATGGAGCATGCGCCTGCCGCTTGTGCTGTTGGCTCTCGGATCGGCGACAGTCGGATTCTTCGGTGTGCCTCCAGACTCTGGCCCATTTCACCGCTTCCTGGATCCGGTCTTCCCTGCCGCGGCGCATGAAGGCGGCTCGGCGGCGCCAGCCTCCGGGATCGTTCTCGCGTTGGCTGCCCTCGTGATGGCGCTGGCTGGGATCGTCATAGCTTTTCGGTACTACCTTCAGGAGCCCGGGAGACCCGAGGCAATGGCGGCGCGGTACCCCACCCTGTACCGTGCCCTCCTCTACAAGTACTGGGTGGATGAGCTGTATGAAAAGGCGGTGGTCCACCCAATCTCAAGTGCAGCTCGTGCCTTATCGACATCGTGTGATGCGAACATGATAGACGGGTCAGTCAACGGCATCGCCTCCCTCGTGGGAAGGGCCGGCGGCGTTCTGAGGCGGCTTCAGACGGGCCATGTGCCGACCTATGTCCTTTCGATCCTGGTGGGTGTCGTGGTCCTGTTGGGGTACCTGGTTTTTGTCGGATAGAGCGCAGGAGACGATATGAGTCAGACGAGCGGTCCGATCCTGTCAATCCTCATCCTGCTCCCTCTGCTCGGCGCCATCCTGCTCGCACTTGTGGAAGGGGCGCGAGAGTCGCTCATCAAGCGGCTCGCGCTTGCGATATCCGGTCTGGATTTCCTCCTCTCCGTGATCGTGTATGCGCGCTTCGATCCCGCCGTCGCCGGCATGCAGTTCGTGGAGCGTGCGCCATGGATCAGCTCGATCGGGAGCAGCTATCTCCTCGGAGTGGACGGGATCAGCCTTCCGCTGCTGCTGCTGACCACGTTTCTGTCGCCCGTCGCCATTCTCGCGTCCTTCTCCGGCATCGGGGGCCGAGTGAAGGGGTTTATGATCTGCATGCTGCTCCTTCAAAGCGGCATGATCGGAGTGTTCCTGGCTCTGGATCTTGTCCTGTTCTACGTCTTCTGGGAGGGGATGCTGATCCCGATGTATTTCCTGATCGGCATATGGGGCGGCCCGAGGCGGGTCTACGCGACATTGAAGTTCGTCCTGTACACGATGGCGGGGAGCGTGCTGATGCTTCTGGCGATGATCGCCCTGGCCTTCCTGCACCGGGGCGCCACGGGTCGGTTGACCTTTGACCTCCTGGAGTTGATCGGCGGGCCGGTCCCGTACCAGGCCCAGCTCTGGCTGTTCGCCGCCTTCGCCCTCGCCTTTGCCATCAAGGTGCCGATGTTCCCCTTTCACACGTGGTTGCCGGACGCCCACGTGGAGGCCCCCACGGCGGGAAGCGTGCTTCTGGCAGGGGTCCTTTTGAAGATGGGGACCTATGGTTTCCTCCGGTTTGCCCTCCCGCTCTTTCCGAGAGCCGCCGCCGCCTTCTCCCCCCTGATCTCTGTGCTTGCCGTGGTCGGCATCCTGTACGGCGCCCTGGTCGCCATGGCACAGGACGACCTCAAGCGGCTGGTGGCCTACAGCTCGGTGAGCCACATGGGGTTCGTGATGCTGGGGATCTTCGCCATGAATCTGCAAGCGGTCGAGGGTTCGATCCTCCAGATGGTCAATCACGGCCTCTCCACCGGTGCCCTCTTCCTGCTGGTCGGGATGATCTATGAGCGGCGTCACACCCGGATGATCGAGGAGTTCGGCGGGCTCAGCCGGGTGCTCCCCCGCTTTGCCCTCTGCTTCCTGGTTGTGACGATGTCCTCCATCGGCCTTCCGGGCCTGAACGGGTTCGTGGGGGAATTCCTGATCCTTGCAGGAACATTCCGCGTCCACAAAGGATTTGCGGTGCTCGCCGCCATTGGGATCATCCTGGCGGCGGTCTATATGCTCTGGATGTGGCAACGGGTGATGTGGGGGGAGATCCGCCGACCCGAGAATCTCGGGCTCGGCGATCTTGGCCGCCGTGAGATGGCGATCCTGGTCCCAATCATTCTCCTCATTCTGTGGATCGGCCTCTCCCCTAATCACCTCCTCAGAAAGATGGATGCGTCCGTCAGTCAGCTCCTTGGACAGATCGCGGGCGCTTCACGAGCCGAGCTGGCATTGCCGCTTCGCGGTTCCGGGCTCCAGGTTCCACGTTCTAGGTTGGCGAGAATCGCATACCCTATCTTCAAATCGGAACCCTCGGCAAACAACCGTGGCCCTTTTAACTCGGAACTCGGAACTAGGAACCTCTTTTAGACATGGACCTTATTCTGCCTCAGATTGACTGGCTTCCCCTTGCTCCGATATTGCCGGTCGCCATTGGCGGTTTGGCGGTATTGGTTGGAGATCTGTTCTTTCCGGCAGGGCGGAAGAACCTCAACGCCATCCTGAGCCTGGCCTCGCTCGCTCTCTCGATCTTTGTGTCGATCCGCCTGTGGGGAGTGGTTCGGTTTTCGATCAACGACGCCCTGGTGCTGGACCGGTTCGGGCTCTTCTTCTTTCTCGTGATCGCGCTGGTCTCACTCCTGACCGTTCTGCTCTCGATGGGGTATCTCGACGAGAACACACCCGACCAGGGCGAGTACTATAGTCTTGTGCTCTTCTCGACGTTGGGGATGATGCTCATGGCTTCTGGAGGGGATCTGGTTGTGATTTTCCTGGGGCTGGAGACGCTCTCGCTGGCCCTCTACACGCTCTCTGGATTCCGGAGGGCTGAGCTTCGCTCCAACGAGTCGGCCTTGAAGTACCTCCTCCTTGGGGCCTTTGCGAGCGGCTTTTTCCTCTACGGCATTGCCTTGATCTACGGAGCGACCGGCACGACCGTGCTCAGACGCGTCGCAGCCTTCCTCGCTGATGGGAAGTCCCACGGCCCCCTGCTCGTGATTGGAGGTGGGTTGCTGCTCGTAGGATTCGGCTTCAAGGTCGCGTCCGTCCCGTTCCACATGTGGACGCCCGACGTCTATGAGGGCGCACCTACCTCGGTGACAGCCTTCATGATCGCCGGAACAAAGGCCGCTGCCTTCGCCGCCTTCTTGCGGGTATTCCTTTTTGCATTGCCGACCCTCCACATCCAGTGGTCGGCGGTGATCTGGGTTCTCGCGGTCCTGACCATGACCCTGGGAAATCTGGTTGCGCTGGTCCAGAATAATGTCAAACGGATGCTGGCCTACAGCTCGATCGCACATGCCGGGTATGTGCTGGTCGCCGTGGTCGCCGGTGGGTCCTCAGGAGCCACCAGCGTTCTCTTCTACCTCGTCGCGTATGCCCTGATGAACCTTGGCGCCTTCGCCGCGATCATCGCCTTGCAAGGCCGTGGGCAGGAGCTGCTTTTCTTGGGCGACTACGCAGGACTTGGGTTTCGGAGGCCGGCCCTTGCCGCCTGCATGGCCCTCTTCATGTTTTCGCTGGCCGGAATCCCCCCCACAGCCGGGTTTATGGGGAAGCTCTACATTTTCAGTGCCGCGCTTGAGGCGCACTATCCCGGTCTGGCGGTGATCGGTGTCCTGAACAGTGTGGTCTCGGTCTACTTTTATCTGCGGCTGATCGTCATCATGTACATGAGCGAGCCGGCAGCCGAGCGGCCGCCTGTCCCGCGGTCAGCCCCGGCCGTCCTGGCAGTGGGAATGTCCGCACTGGGCACCCTACAGATCGGCTTGTTCCCGGCGAGGTTACTCGATCTGGCCCGGCAGTCGATCGCCGCCCTGGGAAAATAGCGGAGGGCTCTGATCCGATGAGGGCGATCAAGATCCCGGAGAAGACGGTGACCAGGCTTTCGATCTATCTGAGATGCCTGGAGGAGCTGGAGAATGACGAGATGTCCAGCGCCACGTCCAGGCAATTGGCGGATCGGTTCGGCCTCAATTCCGCCCAGCTCCGGAAAGACTTGGCGTACTTCGGCCAATTCGGCGTCAGGGGTCTCGGGTACTATATCACGCCCCTCCGGCAAAGCCTGGAGGGGATTCTCGGCCTGAAGAGGGAGTGGGAGGTGGCCCTGGTAGGGTTGGGAAACCTGGGCTCCGCGCTCATCCGCTATAAGGGATTTCGGGAGAAAGGATTCAAGATCTCCGCTGTGTTCGATCAGGACCCGGCAAAGATAGGTCGGCGGGTTGAGGGGATCCAGGTCATGGGCGGGTCAAAGATCCTCCCGGTGATCCGAAAACGGAAGATCAAGATCGCGATCCTGGCCGTTCCCGCAGTCACTGCCCAGGCTGTCCTCGACCTCCTTGTGGAGGCCGGCGTCTCGGCGGTCCTGAATTTCGTCCCGGCCCAATTGACGATCCCGGGATGGGTCAAACTTCAGAACGTTGACCTGGCGGTCCTCCTGAAGACCCTGAGCTACCACACCGCCCGAACGAAGCGGCCCTCCTCCGGCAAAGCCTGACCCTTTCCTAAGCCCTCAGCCCTCAGCCGTCGGCTTTCAGCAAAGACAAAAGAGATGAACGGCCATGAGGCTGGGATGCTCGGATGCCAGAAGGCACGAAAGCTTCCCAGCCTAAGCGCGTACGACCCCTCACCTATTTCTTTTTCCCCTTGAGGAGCATCTCGATATTCCTCTTAAAATCTTCCTCGGTCATTGCCCCGTCGGCCCGTCCGAACAGGGTACCATCCCTGTTGACCAGGAGGGTGGCCGGGGTCCCTTCGATCTTGTAACGCCGGCCGATCTCACCGGTTGCGTCGTGTCCGACCGGGTAGGGAACTTCGTACTTCTCAACAAACTTCCGCGCGTCTGCCTCGTTATCCCACGTGACGTTCACCCCCAGCATGACCAGCCCCTTACCCTTGTACTGCTTGTAGAGCTTCGCCAGAACGGGAGCCTCCCGTTGACAGTGGGGTCACGTGGAGTGGAAGAAGTTAATCAGAACCGGCGTCCCGCGGTGCTCTTGAAGGGAGGTGGTCTTTCCATTCAGGAGCTGCAGTGTGAAGTCTGGTACAGGCGCAGCCTGGGCCGTCTGGAAAACTGTTGCCCCAATGAGAAGCGCTGCAAAGCAGGCGATCACCTTCCGAGTGCGCGAGGCCTCCTGTGGCTGTCTCAAGCACTTTCTCATGTGTGATTCCTCCGAAGAGATTGTGGTGTCTACGGGATACCTCAGCCTAGACCATACTCCTTCCAGCGACGATCGACCAAGGCCCTGGTTTGGACGTCCATCACCTGCTCCTCAGGCCATTCCCGCGTGAACCCCTCCTCCTTCCACTTGCGAGTGCCATCGATCCCCATCTTAGAGCCATACTTGGGCAGCCGACTCGCGTGATCCAGGGTTTCGACCGGGCCCATGACGAACTCGATGTCCCGTTCGGGATCGATATGATTCAGGACCTTCCAGATCACCTCGGCTGGATCACGGACGTTCACCTCCTTGTCCACGACAACGATCACCTTGGAGAACATCGCTTGGCCAAGACCCCAGATCGCGTGCATGACCTTGCGCGCGTGGCCTGGGTACTGCTTGTCGATGCTGACGATGAAGAGGTTATGGAAGATCCCTTCGAAGGGCATATGGAAGTCCACGACCTCGGGCAGTTGTTTTCTCAGAAGCGGCCTGGTCAGCCGTTCTACTGCGGCGCCCATGTAGCAGTCCTCCATGGGGGGGCGGCCGACGATGATCGTTTGGTAGATCGGGTCCCTGCGGTGGGTGATGGCGGTCAGGTGAAAGACGGGATAGTAGTCGGGGAGGGAGTAAAAGCCAGTGTGGTCGCCGAACGGCCCCTCCAGGCGCAGCTCATCAGGTTCGACGTACCCTTCCAGCACGATCTCGGCATTGGCGGGAACGTCCAGGTCAACCGTCTCGCAGCGGACCAGTTCTACCGGTTGCTTCCGGAGGAAGCCAGCGATGAGCATCTCGTCGATCCCTTCGGGTGCCGGCATGGCCGCCGACAGGGTGGTGGCCGGGTCAGGCCCCAGGGCAACGGCGACCTCGGTGCGACGACCCAGCCGGCGGTTTTTCCGATAGTGTCCAGCTCCGCCGTGATGGATATGCCAATGCATCCCGGCCGTGTGTTCATCGAAGATCTGCATCCGGTAGAAGCCGCAGTTCCGCGCGCCGGTCTCCGGGTCTTTGGTGAAGACCAGGGGGAGGGTGATATATCTGCCGCCATCGAGGGGCCAGGACTTGATGGCTGGCAACAGCCCAAACGAAGGGTCTTTCGTGATGATCGCTTCCTTGCAGACGCCATCCTTCACGCGTTTGGGGAGAAAGTTTGCAAGCTCCTTAAGCCGGGGCAGCATCCGGAGCTTCTCGAGGAACCCCTCCGGGGTTTTCATCTCGAGGATGCCGTCCAACTCACTGGCCAAGTCGTCCAGCGAAGCAAGTTGCAGGGCAAGGCAGATCCGTTCCTCGCTGCCGAAGGCATTGATCAGGAGCGGCATCGAGGAGCCCTTGACCCGCTCGAAGAGGAGGGCTGAGCCGAGGCGCTTGCTGACTCGATCGGTGATTTCAGCGATCTCGAGGATCGGGTCCACGTCGGCCTTGATGCGCGCGAGGAGTCCCCGACCCTGAAGGGCGGCGATGAAGGCCCGAAGATCTTCGTAGGCCATGCGTACTACGCCCTGTCTGGATTGCTTGATCGGATTTTCAAGAGGACTAGCCGTACTGGCATGAACCCCTCCAACACTCGCTGACACTATAACGAAGAGGGGTGAAGGTCGGCAAGGGAAAACTAGAAAGACGGCCCCAGATATGGGGCCGAGTGTCGTGTCCAGCACATTCGCCTTGACCCTCCGTGGCTGGCCCACCTATACTAATTCGACGTGTTGGCTTCGAATAGGTCCAGGTTCCTGGTTCCAGGTAATGGGTTTCCTGAAGCTCGAAGGGTTCTTCAACTCGGGAGCTGGCACGAGGAACTGAACACTGTTATCAACGAGGGAAGGCATGACTCGGACGCCAGGTCCCCTTTCTAAGCTGCTCCGGCGGCGCGGCGATGCGGTTCCGCTCGTGAAGGAAGTTCCTCCTTCCTCCGGGGAACTCCTCCGGCTGATGAGTTCCTTGCACACTGTGATGCAAGGTCCCCACACGGATGGCGGTCTGGTGTCTGCCCTCAGGGGCTTCATCGCCGATGAGCAACGTAGGATTCTCGAGATCCATCGACATGGAGCGAGCGGACGGGAGGTGGTTCTGGCCATCACCGAACTGACGGACGCAGTAGTGACCTCTCTCTATCGACTGGCGGATGCGGCCTGTGATCCGGCTCTCCGGAGCAACTCTGAAGGATGCGTGCTCATCGCGCTGGGTGGGTATGGCCGGAGGGAGCTGAATCCAGCCTCCGATGTCGATCTCATGTTTCTCTATCCCCGCAAGGCCGATGCCTACGTGGACGCGATCCTGCATCCGGTCTTGAGCAGCCTGTGGGATGTCGGCTTCGTCGTGGGACATAGCTGCCGCTCCATCGATGACTGCGTGCGGATGGCTGAGGTCGACCCGACCTCTCGTACCTCTATGATGGAAGCTCGGTACCTTGTTGGGGAGCAGGAGATCTATCAGGCGTTTTGTGTCAAATTGGAGCGCTCGGTCTTCCACAAGCGTGCCGGGGCCTTCGTCCAGCGGAAGCTCGAGGAATCCCGCGAACGTCATCATCGATACGGTCCCTCCATCTACCTGCAAGAACCGAACATCAAGGAAGGACCGGGGGGCCTGAGAGACCTTCACACCGCTATCTGGATTGCCCGGGTTACCCAACGGGCTGGCACTCTGCACGAACTGGTGCAAGGAGGGCTTCTTAGCCAGGAAGAAACGGAACGCTGGGATCGCGCCCTGGACTTCATGCTCCGCTTGCGCAACGAACTCCATTACCTCTGTCGTGGCAAGAATGACGTCCTCTCTCTGTCTCTGCAAGAACAAGTGGCAGCCGACCTGGGGTTCTTGGACACGCCTCGTTCCTACGCTGTCGAGGACTTCATGCAACAGTATTACCTGGCGGCAAAGGATATCTCGCTCCTGTCGGAGCAATTGATCTCGCGTTGCACGCGAGGCAAGTCACAGGTGGAGATGGTAATGGAAAAGCTGAAGGCTCGCGATATCGGCGATGATCTGACGGAAATCGACCGCCAAATCCATGTGTTGCCAAAGAATCGGGGGCTTTTCCGGGAGGATCCTGTTCGGTTGCTAAAGGTCTTCTGGTACGCGCAGCAGATGGGGTACGCGCTGAGCCCGGAGATCAAGGACTATATCAGGGCTGATGTTCACCTCATCGGTGAGGCGGTCCGACGATCGAGTCGAGCGCTGGGCTTCTTGCTGGCCATCCTGCGGGAACCCAAGGGAGTGGCTGCGACGCTCCGGAGTACGCATGAGCTCGGAGTGCTCGGCAGCTACATCCCGGAGTTCGCCAAGCTCACCTGTTTGGTGCAATTCGATTTCTACCATAAGTACACGGTCGATGAACACACCTTCCTTGCCATCGAGAACCTGGAACACCTAGATGGCGTCTCAGGATTCTATGGCGAAGAGTTTCGTTCGATCGCGTCGGACCCAAAGAGAATGGAGATCCTCCGACTGGCGCTCTTGCTCCACGACATCGGAAAGGGGGAGGGCCGCGGCCACGTCGCTAAGGGGATCACCTTGGTCGATGCCATCCAGACCAGGATGGGCATCCCGGAACCAGACGCCGAGGACGTCCGCTTCTTGGTGGCGCACCATCTGACCATGTCTCATGTCGCCCAGCGTTTGGACCTGGACGATGAGGCGATGGTGATTGACTTTGCCAAACACGTGCAGACGCTGGATCGGTTGAAGATGCTCTACCTCCTGACCTACTCCGACATCAAGGCGGTTGGCCCGGGTGTCTGGACCGAGTGGAAGGGCACGTTGTTATGGGAACTCTACATGAAGACCCATACGATCCTCACGAGGGGGATCCCCGAGGGCGAGGATGACCTTGCCAGGGCCGAGCGAGTGACATCCCAGCTCACTCAGGAGCTGTCGCCGGAGTTCGGGGTGGAGGCGGTCAAGCGGCACCTCCAGGAAGCGCCCACGCGGTACCTGCTGACGACCTCGCTGGGCAAGATCGCCTCGCACATGCGCTTGATACAGCGCGTGCAGCAAGGCGAAGAGGCCGCCAGCCAGTGGGCGGCGTTCCCGTTGGCCGGCTACTCGGAATTCACGATCTGCGCCTTCGGCCGCCATGGGCGGTTTGCCCAAATCGTGGGGACTCTGAGCGCGAATGGGATGAACATTCTGAGCGCGCAGATCTTCACGCTGGCCAGCGGCATGGTGATCCGCCACTTCAGGGTGGACGATGGGAAGGGCTCTGCCATTGAGGACCCTGGGGTGTGGGAACGGCTGGTCGCAGATGTGCAGCATGTTCTCGCCGAAAGGGTGAACGTCCGTGAACTCATCAAGCGTCGCAGGAAGGATGTCCTGGCACGGCCGATGCAGAAGGGCGTGCTGCCTCCGATCAAGGTCGAGTTCGATAACCTGGTGTCCGAAGCCTACACCGTCCTGGATGTCCGGACCCAGGACCGGCTTGGACTCCTGTATCTGATTTCCAGCACGCTCTCGGAGCTCAGCGTGGATATTCGCTCCGCAAAGATCACCACCGAGGCCGAGCAGGTCGTGGACGTCTTCTATGTGACAAATAAGGACGGGACCAAGCTGATGGATGAAGAGAGAAGAGAGCAAATACGGCACGCTTTGGAGCGCGCCCTTTCGGAGGGGTTCAATTAACGGTGGGCCGATAGGAGCGAAAGCCGAAGGCCCCCGCAGAGGTTGCCAAGGATGGGGGCGAGTGTGAGCTTCACTGCCGCGGCAAGAGTCTTCATTGTCTTCGGTGATCCCGTGGAGCATAGTCTCTCACCGGTGATGCAGAACGCCGCACTCCAGGCTGCCGGGATCGACGGCCTCTACATCCCATGGCGGGTGAAACCCGCAGGCCTCCCGATCGCATTCGAGTCTCTTCGCAGGATGGAAAACTTCGGGGGAGCCAACGTCACCCTTCCCCATAAGGAGCAGGCTGCCTCGTTGGTGGATGAACTGTCCTCAGAGGCCGCCGCGGTGGGCGCGGTCAATACCCTTGTTCCCAGAGGTGGGCATCTTCTCGGAGCCAACACCGATGGACAGGGATTTCTGCGGTCGCTTCAGGAGGAGGCCGGGTTTGTCCCGCGAGGGCGGCAGGCCGTGATCCTCGGGGCTGGGGGGGCAGCGCGCGCCGTGGCCTGGAGCCTGGCCGAGGCGGGTGTCTCGCGGCTCCTCATCCTGAACCGGACCGTGGAGCGGGCTGAATCACTTGCTGTCCTGGTGAGCCGAGGATGCGGCGTGTCGGCGATTGGGCTGTGCCCGAGCGATCCGCGGGTTCCAGAAAAGCTTGCGGACTCTGAATTGCTTGTGAACGCGACAGCGGTCGGTCTTGCCGCTTCAGATCCCCCGGCGATCGACCCGGCTTTGCTTCACCCGCGGATCCTGGTTTACGACCTGATCTACCGTCCGCGGGAGACAGCATTGCTCCGGGAGGCAAAGAAGCGAGGGTGTCGAGTCCTGGGTGGACTGGGGATGCTCTTGTATCAGGGCGCCCTCGCATTCGAACTTTGGACGGGTCAAAAAGCTTCAGAGGAGGCCATGAGGAGGGCCCTTATCGAGACCCTTTCTTGACTTTTAGTGATAGCATTAGATAGTATTCAGCAACATGTTCTTGATCAAGCCATAACACGGCAGACAAAGAAAGGATAGGCGCGTGGAATCGTTGCAACTGGGCCAGATACTGGTCAAGGCCAACCTGATTACCCCTGAGCAGTTGGAAGAGGGTCTTGCGCTCCAGAAGACCTCCGGGGGCAGGATCGGGTCGAATCTTGCCAAGCTCGGGTACATCAGCGAGGAGGAGATCGCGTCCCATCTGAGCCGGCAGTACGGGGTTCCACCCGCCGATCTAGGCAACGCAAAGATCGACCCTGCCATCCTCAAGCTCATTCCCGCTGAAGTCGCACATAAATACATGATAATCCCGCTGAGGCGAAGCGGGAGTACCCTTACGGTTGCCATGGTGAACCCAGTCGATATCTTTGCCATCGATGACGTCAGGTTCATGACCGGCTACAATATCAAACCGATGGTTGCTCCTGAAACCTCGATCCAAAATGCCCTTAACAAATACTATGATACGGCCGGCCGCGCGCACAGTTTGGTCAGGGACTTTCAGCAAGAGGGGCAGCAGGACGCCGAGAGGGATCAGGGAGAGATCGACCTGGCAGCGCTGTACCGGGCCACCGAAGAGCCCCCTGTTGTGAAACTGGTCAATCTCATCCTGAGCGACGCTATCAAGAAGGGGGTTTCGGATATCCATCTGGAGCCTTACGAGCGGACATTTCGGATCCGATTGCGGATCGATGGCGTTCTCTATGAGGTGATGTCTCCTCCACAGGCCATGCGCGCTGCGGTGACGTCTCGCGTCAAGATTATGGCGCGATTGGACATCGCCGAGCGGCGCATGCCTCAGGATGGCCGGATCAAGGTCAAGATGGGGCAGCAAGAATTGGATCTTCGGGTCTCCACAGTGCCGACGCTATTCGGGGAGAAGGTGGTCATGCGGCTGCTCGACCGCTCGAACCTCCAATTGGACATGGCGAAGCTTGGATTCGAGCCGGAGGCCCTTACAATGTTTGAGAAGGCGATCCTGGCCCCGCACGGTATGATCCTGGTGACCGGCCCGACGGGGAGCGGGAAGACCACCACCCTGTATTCAGCCTTGAACCGCCTGAACACCATCGACACAAACATCATGACTGCAGAGGATCCCGTTGAGTATAATCTGGGCGGGATCAACCAGGTTCAGGTCAAGCCGGATATCGGTTTGAATTTTCCCGCGTTACTCAGGTCGTTTCTCCGACAGGACCCTGACATCATCATGGTTGGGGAGATACGCGACTTCGAGACGGCTGAGATTGCGATCAAGGCGGCCATGACTGGACACCTGGTGCTGAGCACGGTCCACACCAACGACGCCCCCAGCACGGTGGGCCGCCTTATCAGCATGGGCGTGCCGCCATACCTGGTTGCCGCCTCTCTCAACCTGCTCCTCGCCCAGCGTTTGGTCCGTCGCCTGTGTTCGGAGTGCCGGGTGGAAGTATCAGTTCCCGCCTCTGCCCTGCAGGACATCGGGTTCACCCCGGAGGAAGTGAAGACCGTGACCTGCTATCGTGGGAAGGGCTGCATGACCTGTGGCGACCTCGGCTATCGGGGCAGGATTGCCCTTTACGAGGTGATGCTGCTCAACGAGGAGATCCGAGAGGCGATTCTGAGCGGCGCCTCTACCAGTGATCTCCGAGACCTGGGATGCAAGTACGGGATGAAGACCCTCCGGGAGAGCGGCCTCCAAAAAATTCGGGAAGGCGTCACGACCCTCGACGAGGTCGTGCGAGTCACCAGCCTCTTCTGATGCCTCCCCCCTTTCGTGACATCGTCGCCTGGCCTTCGAAATCCTCTGCCGGCAGGCCCAACGATCCTCGAGTGACTCGCCATCTCCCCAGCCGACGCCTAAGGCTTCGAGAGTGACACAATGTGGCACTCTTCTTGCTAATATGGTATCCCAACCGGAGTCCAGCATGAATCTGCATGAGCTGTTGAAGGAGATGGTTGAGCGCGGCGCCTCCGACCTTCACCTCACCGCCGGCGCCCCACCGGTCCTCCGTCTTCACGGCCGTATCACTCCTCTCAATGGAGCGCCACTGACCTCCGCAGAGACGAAGAATCTGGCCTACGGCGTTTTGACCGACGCGCAGAAGCAGGCATTTGAGGAAGAGAAGGAGCTCGACCTCTCCTTCGGGATCAAAGGCCTCAGTCGGTTCCGGGCCAACGTGTTCGTTCAGCGCGGGGCCGTAGGGATGGCGATCAGGGTCATCCCTTACGCCATTCATACCTTCGAAGAATTGGGCCTTCTAAAAGTAGTGGGCGACCTGTGCGATAAGCCAAAAGGGTTGATCCTCGTCACGGGCCCGACCGGCTCGGGAAAATCGACCACGCTTGCGACCATGATCGACAAGATCAACTCCGAGCGCCATGAACACATTATGACCATCGAGGACCCCATCGAATTCGTGCACCCGCATAAGAATTGCATCGTGAACCAGCGAGAGGTTCACTCCGACACCCGAACGTTCGCGGAAGCGCTTCGGCGAGTGCTCCGGCAAGACCCGGACAAGGTCCTCATCGGAGAGATGCGTGACCAAGAGACCATCCAGACGGCACTGACCGTCGCGGAGACCGGGCACCTGACCTTCGCGACACTTCACACCAACTCGTGCGTGGAAAGCATCAACCGCATCATCGACGTGTTTCCTCCTCACCAGCAGCCGCAGATTCGCACCCAACTCTCCTTCGTCCTGGAAGGGGTGATCTGTCAGGACCTCATCCGCAAGAGCAACGGCCAGGGGCGTGTGCTGGCTCTGGAGATCTTGATCCCGAATCCTGCCGTCCGCAATCTGATCCGGGATGACAAGGTCCATCAGATTTATTCCGCTATGCAAACCGGCCAGGAGAAATTTGGGATGCAAACGATGAATCAGTCGCTCCTCGCTCACTATCTGAAGCGGAACATCACGCTGGAAGATGCAATGCTGAGGAGTAAGATGCCCGATGAGCTGTCCCAGATGATCCAGCGGGCGCAGGCGGCAATGAAGCGATGACGGGCTTGTCGTACCGCGTATCATCGATGATGACAGCAAAGGGGTAGCGACCGATGCCGGTCTTCGCCTACCGTGGACGAACCCGGACCGGCCAGTTGGTGGCCGGGCAAATGGAGGCCAATACCCAAGAGGCCGTGGTGGCCCAACTTCGCCAGGAACGGGTGATGGCGACCTCCGTCAAGCCGAAGCCGAAGCCGATTCAGTTGAAGATCCCCGGCTTCAGCGGGAAGGTGAAAGATAAAGAGCTGGCCGTCTTCACTCGGCAGATCGCCACCATGATCGACGCCGGACTTCCCCTGGTTCAGTGTATTGAGGTTCTTGCAGCCCAGCAGTCGAACAAGCAGTTAAGAAAGGTCCTAACGGAGATCAGGGAGAATCTGGAAGGGGGTTCGACCTTTGCGGCAGCCCTCAAGCGACATCCGACGATATTCACACCGCTGTACGCGAATATGGTGGAGGCGGGCGAAGCTGGAGGGCTTCTAGACACCGTTTTGACTCGCCTTGCGGCGTACATCGAGAAGGCGATGAACCTTCGGCGAAAAGTCAAGGGTGCCCTGATCTATCCCGCCACAATCATGACGGTCGCCATTGCGGTTGTCATCTTCTTGCTGGTCTTCGTGATCCCGACCTTCAAGTCGCTGTTCCAGGGATTCGGCGCGGCGCTGCCGCTGCCGACCCAGATCGTGTTGGAACTAAGCCGCCTTGTCCGTCAGCATCTCTTGACCGTCATCGGTCTTCTCGTGATGGCGGTGCTCAGCCTGCGCTTCTATTACAGGACCGAGAAGGGAAAAAGGGTCATCGATGGAATCCTCCTGTGGGCCCCGGTGCTAGGCGAGTTGATTCGTAAGGTCTCGGTGGCGAAGTTCACGCGCACTCTGGGAACGCTGGTTTCCAGCGGGGTCCCCATACTTGACGGGCTGGATATCACGGCAAAGACAGCCGGGAACAAGGTCGTGGAAGAAGCAGTTCTGAAGACCCGCTCCAGCATTGCTGAGGGGAAGACCATTGCCGAACCCTTAAAGGCCTCCGGGGTGTTTCCGCCGATGGTCGTGCAGATGATCAGCGTTGGTGAACAGACAGGGTCGCTCGACTCCATGCTGGCGAAGATCGCGGATTTCTACGACGCCGAGGTGGATCAGGCGGTCTCGAATCTGACCGCGCTGCTTGAACCGATGCTGATGGTCTTTCTCGGTGTGGTCGTCGGCGGTGTGATCATCGCAATGTATCTGCCCATCTTCAAGCTGGTGTCCGTGGTGGGTCGCTGAGGCCGCTCATGCCGGTCCCATTAACTTCGCCTAGCGGCGTTGCTGGCCCCCGGGGCACTCCCTGCGACGTACTTGACAATGTACGCCTCGGTCGGCCCCGAGGGCCACGCCTTGCCATGCTCGTTTCTTGTCCCGGCAGGGCGTGCGCCAATTGTGAGGAGATTTGGTTGGAGGCGCGTTAGTGTCGGACGTCGATGCCGATCGCCCGGTTGAACAGAATGCGCTGGGCAAGCGGATCAAGTGGCTGATCGGCCTCCGGCTTCTCGTCGCCCTCCTCTTCTTGGGCTCGGCGGCGATCCTGGCCATTCAGCAGCACCTTCCCTTCAGTCTGACTCCCCTTTTCGTCCTTGCCGCCTGCATCGGTTTCCTGACCGTCCTGTATCTTCTCCTTCTTCGCCGCTTGCAACAGCTCAGAATGCTGTGTGGGCTCCAGCTCTGGATCGACTCGGCGCTCGTTACCGCCCTCGTCCACTATACCGGCGGAATCGATAGCGTCTTTGCGTTTGTCTACATCTTCCCCATCCTTGCTGCGGCCATCTGCCTGTCTCGTCGATCCAGTCTGCTGTTAGCGGGCACGAACAGCGTCCTGTACGGAGCGTTGATCAATATCCAACTCCACCGGCTCATGGAACGGGCGGAATTCCAATCGATCGCGGGCATCGCGCGCGATCCCGGATACGCGCTCTTCCAGACCTTCGTGAACGCCATTGCGTTCTTTCTTGTGGCCCTCTTGGGCAGCCAGCTTGCCGAGCGGCTCAAGGAGACAGGCCGCAAGCTGGAGGATCGATCCATCGACCTTCGTAACCTCCGGAGCCTGCATCGGGACATTGTGGCAAATATCCCCAGCGGGATCATGACCCTTGACCTTCACGGGCGGATCGTCTCGTTCAACCCGACCGCGCGGAAGATCCTCGGCCTGACGGCCGAGGAGATACAGGGCAGAAAATGGCGAGATACCCCCTTTCGAGAGATGACACGGCTTGAGGGGTTTTTCTCCAGTCCCACGCCGAGCTTCGGGGCGCTCTCACAAGAACTTGAGGTCCGGCGTCACGATGGTCATTCCGTCCTGATCGGGATCAACCTGACCCCACTGACGGCCTCTGACGGCACACTGTTGGGTCTCGTCGGCATCTTTCAAGACTTGACGGAGCGGAGGCAGATCGAGGCCAGGCTTCGGCAAGCCGACCGGCTTGCAGCAGTCGGACAACTGGCGGCCGGGCTGGCCCATGAGGTCCGAAATCCGTTGGCCGCCATCAGCGGGTCTATCCAGCTCATGAAGGAAGAGGGTCCGGCAGCCCCGCCTCACCTGCTTGACATCGTTCTTCGCGAGACCGATCGGCTGAAACTTGTGACGGGGCAGTTCCTGGATTTCGCAAGGCCGAGGCAGGCCCCGGAGAAGCAGTGCGATCTCGTTCCGCTCCTCCGAGAGACGGTCTTGCTCCTGGAAAAAAGTTGCGATGGCACGAGCACCGTGACCTTTTCCTTTCAGGGTGAGGCTGAGCCCGTCATGGTTGCGGCCGACCCCGATCAGATGAAGCAAGTCCTCTGGAACCTTGGCCTCAACGCGATTCAGGCGATGCCGGGAGGGGGGCGACTCACGTTCGCGATCCGCCGCCACGTGTCCGACAACGGGGCAGGGTGGGCGGCGGTCGAGTTGACTGATACGGGACGAGGAATTCCCCCGGGGGACGTGGATCGCATCTTCGATCCGTTCTATACGACCAAGGCGGGTGGGACAGGTCTTGGCCTCGCCATCGCGCAGAAGATCATTGGCAATCTCGGCGGGAGAATCGAGGTGGTCAGCAGAGAGGGAGACGGGGCGACCTTCACGGTCTACCTCAAACAGGCCCCGGGTGAGGCGCGTTCGGGCTGACGCGCGCGGAGAATGTCATGGGGAAGATACTGGTTGTCGATGACGAGCAGGGCATGCGAGAATTCCTGACCATGCTCCTGGAGAAACAGGGGCATCGCGTCATCACGGCCGCTGAGGGTGAGCAGGCGCTTCAGCTCGTCGCGGAACAAACGCCTGATCTGGTGATCTCGGATCTTCGGATGCCGAAGATGGATGGCATCGGTCTTCTGGCTGGGATCCGAGATCAGCATCCGCATCTGCCTGTGATCTTGATCACAGCCTACGCCTCCTCGGATTCCACAATACAAGCTATGCGATTGGGCGCCGACGACTACATCACCAAGCCGTTCCGGATCGACGAGATCCGGTTGGTGGTGGAAAAGGCCTTGGCAAGGCGTCATAAAAAGCAGAAGGAGCCGTCTGGCCCATCACTGCCGGACGTGCCGAAGCTCGAGGGAATCATCGGGCGAAGCCCGAAGATGGTTGAGCTATACAAGCTGATCAGCAAGATCGCCGGGCTGGACAGCACCGTCCTGATCACGGGAGAGAGCGGGACAGGCAAGGAGCTGGTTGCGAGAACGATCCACTGTACAAGCCCGCGGGCGGATCGCCCGTTTCTTGCCATCAACTGCGCGGCCATTCCAGACCAACTCTTGGAGAGCGAGTTGTTCGGACATGTCAAGGGCGCATTCACGGGAGCGGTCTCGCACAAGGTCGGGCTTTTCGAGGTCGCCCATCGCGGGACCGTCCTCTTGGATGAAATCGCAGAGATGAGCCCGTCCCTCCAAGTGAAGCTCCTTCGATTCCTCCAGTGGCGAACCTTCCGGCGCGTAGGGGGGACGGAGGACCTGGAAGTGGACGTCCGTCTCATCGCCTCAACGAACAAAGATCTCGCCAAGGCGATCGCCGACGGGGCCTTTCGGGACGACCTCTACTACCGAGTGAATGTGATCCCCATCCACGTCCCGCCCCTCCGGGAGCGGAAGGAGGACATCCCCCTGTTGGCCAACAGTTTGCTGGCGCAGTGTTCCCTCCGCCAACGGAGAGGGCCCACCTCGATCGCTCAAGAGGCCATGGACGTCCTGATGCGGTATCGGTGGCCGGGCAATGTCAGAGAGCTGGAGAATGTGATCGAGCGGGCGGTTGCCCTGGAGACGACCGATCGATTGACCCTGGCGAGCCTCACCTTACAGATCAGAGGCCTGGACGGTGGGGGTCAGCCGCCGGGACGGGTGACCATCGCTCTTCCACCGGAAGGGATCGAGTTGGACGCGACGGTCTCCAACGTCGAGAAGGATCTGATGCGCCAGGCTCTCGAGCGTTCGGGGTGGGTTCAGAAGCGCGCCGCCGAACTGTTGAAGATCAGCTTTCGCTCCTTCCGCCACAAGGCAAAGAAGTACGGGATCACAAAGGCCGGGCGCGGCGGCTGACCCCGACGCACGGAATACCGTCAGCTCGGCAGCCTGAATTCCCTTTTCTCTAATCGATGATCATCGAATGAGGCTCGTCAAATCGCCAATCGAGATGATTGGCTTGATCGACAATCTCTGTCACTGTCGTTGACGAATTTTGTCAGTGTCTATCGCCTTTGAAGGCTGGGCCAAGAAACGGATCGGGAGTGTCGATGCTAACGTATTGGATTTATTTGGCTGGCGTAGCTATTGGCGCTCGTGATCAGTCAGTGATTCCTGGCACCGATGTTGCAATAATCATAATATCACAAACAGCGGAGTGACGTTCTCACCTTTTACTCGTTTTACGCAAGAGGAGGAAGACGATGTCAAAATGGTTGGCACGCACCAAACGTCCAAAGGGGTTTACACTGATCGAGCTGCTGATCGTCGTGGCCATCATCGGGATCCTGGCGGCGATCGCCATCCCGAACCTGCTCAGCGCCCAGAAACGCGCGAAGCTCTCGCGGGCCGCGGCTGATACCAAGCAGATGGTCTCGCAGGTCCAGCTCTTCATCAACGACACGAATCCTGTGGCGCCTGCGTTTCCCTACCTCGCGCAGGACGCCGACGACACGTTCCCGCTCTGGTCCGGAAACCAGTACATGTCGACATCCTACGATCCATTCGGCCCTGCTCCGAATGCGTACTATAAGTGGGATGGCAGCGGTACGGGGGAGCTGTCGGCCTGGAGTGTCGGCCCAATTGCTGGACCCTACGTGCCTATCGGCACTTGTGTAGGGATCACCCCGGTTAGACCTGGCGCGGTAGGATTCTCCACTGTGTGCGGCGCGTTCGGTTTGTCTCAGCCCTAGCGGAGGATAGAGAGGACAGCATTTCCCGACAGATCGATTTAGAGGCGTCACCCGGGCGCAGGCGAGACTTCCCGCCTGCGCCTGTTTCATTTTCGCGGGACAGATGGTAGGATGATTCCGTGGACGCGGACATCAAGCCGATTGAGGATCGACTCGGTCCCATAGCGATCGGGCT
>Ga0210377_10000410_pt1 | contig 41022 bp, 33 predicted proteins | sample PLM4_65_b1redo_FD_155480 | JGI IMG/M metagenome (GOLD analysis project Ga0210377, IMG submission 155480) | Groundwater sediment microbial communities from an aquifer in East River, Colorado, USA - PLM4_65_b1 redo | ecosystem: Environmental > Terrestrial > Soil > Riparian zone | place: USA: East...
GAGCTTGGCGGGCGGCTTCGTCGTCGCGGCGGCGCAGCCGACAATCTCGAACGCCGACCCGACGCCGGTGACGTACGGGGTGACGGCCAGCCGGTCGATCACGATCTATGGCGAGAACTTCGTGCTAGGCTCGACGATCACGGTGGGGAGCCTGACGGGCCCCACGGTGTCGGGCACGATCGCGAACGCGGGCACGCCGTTCGCGTGGCGCAACAGCGGGGAGCTCAAATTCTGGTGGTCGAACATCGCGTTGGCGCCGGGGGCGTATGCCGTGACGGTGACGAACCCGGGCGCGGCGGGAGGCCTGACGGGGAGCCTGGCCAACGGGTTCAGCGTCTCGCCGCCGGAGCCGACGATCGAGTCGGTTCAACCGTCCTCGGTCGAGTTCGGGATCACCCAGAGCGGCTCGGTGACGATCACGGGGACCAATTTCTTCGAGCCCATCGGCTCCGATGGCCCTCGGATTGCGGTGGGAGGGTTCTCGTGCACCGCGGTCAGCGGCGCGCCGCCGGCCACCCCATCCACTCCGTGCGTCCATGTCAGCAGAACGCGGCTCGACTTCTATTGGGAGAACTCGTCGATTCGGCCTGGCGCCCACGCGGTACAGGTCACGAACCCCGTGTACGCCGGGGCGGCGTCGGTCTCGATATCGGGAGGCTTCATCGTGACGGCGCCGCAGCCTCGGATCCAACGAGTCTCGCCGGCAGTGGTCACGGCGGGCATCAGTCCGAGTCGGTATATCGCGATCGTGGGGTATAGCGATTCCCAATTTATCGCGGGCGCGACGGTGAAGGTGATGGTGGGCGCGGTGGTCGCGTTTACCTGTGACGCTGTGCTGGCGACGTCTGGGAATCCTAACCCGCCGTGCCTCTATGTGGGACCCGCCGAAATCAGATTCTATTGGGACACGAATCTGTCGGTCGATCCGACCAGTCCCATCTTGGGACCGGGTACCTATGACGTCACGGTCACCAACCCCGCCACTCGTGGCAGCTTGAGCGACACGCTGACCGGAGGATTCGAGGTCACGAAGTTTCCGAAAATTTTGAGCGTCGAACCCGCGAGCGGCATCGGAGCCGGCGCGCAGGGCGCGGTCGTCTCCATCGAGAGTACGGGGTTTGGTCCAGGCGCGGCGGTGCGGATCGGGACGGTGAGTACTCAAGATCCAGCCATCACGCTCACGTCGGGATTTCGCGCTTACGTCTCGGCCGACGGGGGAACCGTCACGATCAATGTGGCTCCCGGCGCGTTGGTGGAATACCGTGACGACGTGACGCTGACCACGCCCGGCGGGTACTCCTCAACGTGTCCGACGTGTCTGCTGATCAAACCCGGTCCGGTGATCACCTCGGTGACCCCGGCGCTGGGACCGGGCGCGTCTAGCGCCGCGCTCGCCGTGGCCGGAGCGAACTTCTCCTCCACGGCGACGATCACGTTCCCTGCCGGCGTGACCGGGAGTTGCGTGGTGACCGGTGGGTCCGGCATCACGTGCTCGAATGTCACGGTGGCGCAGAGCGTTCTGCCGGGGAGTTACCCGGTGATCGTGACCAATCCGGACGGGGGACGGGGTTCCGGCGCGCTGACGGTGAACCCGGCGCCGGTCTTCGGCTCGATTTCGCCGAATCAGGGCACGGGTGGCCCCCCGACGGCCGTGACGATCACGGGAACCGGGTTCCAGACCGGCGTGACGGTCGTGATGGACGCCGAGATCGGCGTCACGGTAACGGCGGTGAGTGCCACGGCGATCTCGGCAGCCCTGGCGATCGCTTCGACCGCCACCGCGGGCTACCATCCGCTGACCCTGACGAACCCTGACGGCGGTACGATTACTGTCCTGCAGGCATTTTCTGTCGGGACCCCGCCGGCCGATGCCCTCTCGGCGCTCGCAACGTACGGCCAACAGGGCCTGGCGGCCGTTCAGTATCGGCGGTCGAGCGGCGCCGGCTGGTCGAGTCAATTTGATGGCCCGGCCCTCACCGCCCCGTCGGTCCCGCCGGTCTGGCAAGTGATGAAGGCCAGCCCGGTTCGGGATGAGCGGATTCTGGCGGTCGTGGACGAGCAGCGACGCCTCACGCTCCACGTGTGGAACGGCCAGGCCTGGATTGGAGACCTTCAGGCGACGGCATCGACTGGGCTCGCCAGGCCCACGCAGACCGTGGACGTCGCGTTCGAGCAGGTCAGTGGCAGAGGCGTGGTCGTTTACGGGACGACGAACTCAACCACGTTGCGATACCGAATCTGGGACGGGACAAGCTGGAGCGACGAGGCGCTGGTCGAAGGTTTCGTGAACGGCCAACTGACCGGAGGGCTTCCCCTCTGGGTGCGTCTCGAATCTCGGCCCACGACGAATGACCTCGTCCTCGTCTATGAGGATCTCAACGATGACATCGCCGCCGCGGTCTGGAACGGGAGCCGGTGGGGCGACTCCGTCCTGCTGACGACCAACGCGGTTGGCCACGATGCGCCGATCTTCGATGTGGCGTTTGAACGGTTGACCGGGAGGATGATGGCAGCGTGGGCGGCGGCCGGGGAGAGCACGCCCCATTATCGGATTTGGAACCGTGGTCCTGATCCTATTACCGGTACCAGTGGGTGGGTGGTTGAAGGTACGGCGCCATCTGCGGGGAGCAGCCCCCTCACAGCCCTCCGGCTAGTCGGTGACATCTCCGCGACCTCGAACCGCATCGCGCTGGCGGCGAGCAGCGGGACGCCTATAGGCACGTTGGCGGCGCTGCTGTGGGACGGCGCGCAATGGCCGGCGCCTGCGGATATTCTGACCACGGACCTGGCGATGGATGGCGGGGGGCGCGGGTTCGATCTGGGATGGGAGGGGACAAGCGGCAATCAAGTTACGGTCTACGCCACCCGTCAGAGCCCGCGGGGCGTCTATAAGACGCGGTCGCCGGCGTCCGCATGGTCCGCGTCACCCGAGATACAACTTCCGACCCCGACGCTTTCCGTCGATCCGCAGACCACGCTCACGCCCCCATGTCTCATCGACAGCACCAACTGCGTCACGATCGCGGGGACGACGCTTTACGTAACGAGCACCACCGGCTTCCCGGCGGCCGGTGTGGTTGCCGTCGATGCCGAGCTGATTCGGTATACCAGTAAGACGGCAACCAGTCTCTCGGGGCTCACGCGGGGCGCGTTCGGCACGAGGGCGACCAATCATGCCAGCGGCGCGACCGTCACGCTGAGGTCGTTCCCCTCGTGGGTGGAATTGGCCGGCGTGCGCAGCCTCGACAACCTCGCGCTGGCGTTGTTCGACGGCGCCGGTCGCGTCACGCTCGCGCGGTGGCAGTTGGTTGGGACCGTGTGGGGGTGGGGCGGCGCGGTCGAGGCGCAGACGTCCGGGTCCGGCTTCGTGTCATCGGTCGACGATCGGGTCGCCGGTCGGGCAGTGGCGGTGACCCTGGCCCAGCACCTGGCGGCTGAGACGGAGCCGGGGATCGACCCGCCTACGACGATCCCGGATACGACGACGCCCGGCACCCCAATCCTGACCTCCGGCGCCGTCACGACCACAACGGCAGCCCTGTCGTGGACCGCCGTCGGCAGCGATGGGGCGATGGAAGGCGGCATGGTGGCGCGGTACGAGCTCCGGCGCACGCTCGGGGCCACGGTGACGACCGAGACGATTGTCGCTTCCCAATCACCCCCGGGAACTGAAAATTACACCGTCTCCAATCTCTCCGGAGGCAAGACCTACTTGTTCGAGGTGCGCGCGGTGGATGCGGCGGGGAATGCGTCGCTCTGGTCGAACCGGATTTCGGTTGCCACGCCGGCCGTGCCACCGCCCGCTATCACGGATTTGGGCATTGTCCCAGATTCGATTTACCGGACCTCGCTTACCATCAGGTGGACACGACCGGTCTTGGGACCTGACAGCGCGGGGCTTGCGTACTATATCGTGAAGTACAAGACGGGTGGGACGTTCGCCTCGGAGGAGGAATTCAACGCGTACCAGCCCGAGATTCGCAGCACCAGCGAAACGGTGACGATCAGCGGGCTCGCCTTCAACACGACGTATTGGTTGGCGGTGAAGGTCGTTGACTCGGCGGGGAACACAAGCGCGCTCTCCAACGTCGCGTCCACGACGACGGCTGACCACGCTCCGGCGGCTGTGACCGATCTGCGGAGCATCGGCTCGACGGACACATCGATCATGCTTCGTTGGACCATGCCGGAGGACGATTCGGGGTCGATCGCGTCCTACGTCGTCAAGTACACCAGCTCGGCCGCGGTAGGCGCCATCACAACCGAGGAAGAATTCGATGGTCCCGATGTCGTGACGTACCTGAGCCAACCGCAGCGCGATATGACGCTTCAGCCCTACACCGAAACGCTGGAGGTGAGCGGTCTCGATTTCAATACCACGTACTGGTTTTCGGTGAAGGCGAGGGAGATGGACGTGGCGGAAAAGCTCGGCCCGCTGTCAAACAGCCCGCAGGCGACGACGAGCGCCGCGGTGCCCGACACGACGAAGCCGAATCCAATCACGGATCTCAGGGTGGTGCCCACGGGCACGACGAGCCGATCGCTGCAGCTTTCGTGGACGGCGACCGGTGACGACGGATCGGTCGGGACGGCGACAACGTATGATGTGCGCTACGCGACGTTCGAGCTGACGGCCGCGAACTTTACCTTGGGGACTCCCGTCGTGGCCTCGCCCCCGAACGCGGCCGGCGCCGCGGAACAGATGACACTTCAGGGACAAGGACTCGCGTCCAATACCCAATACTTCGTCGCGATCAAGGCGATCGACGAGGCGGGGAACGCAAGTCTTTCGGAGAACCCCTCGGAGAACCCCTTGAAGAACTCCGTCGTCGGCCAGACGGGCTTGCGCCGTGGATACACGCTGGTCTCGATCCCGATGGCCCTCGTCTCTCCGTACGACCCCGTGTCGGTGTTCAGCGATGACGTCGGTTCGGTTACGCTCTACTGGTGGCGCTCACAGGGCCGCAATCTCGACCAAGGCTGTTACGACGGATATCCGAGTCCGTACTCGCCGTATCCGGGGTATACGTGTGAGAGCATTGACACCGTTGGCACCGGGCGGGGATATTTCCTCTACAATGCCGAGGAATCGACAGGCGGGCGGGCTGTTCTGGATGCCGTTGGAACCGCCGTCACGACATCGACTGCGGAGGTCCCGCTCTCCGAGGGCTTCAACATGGTGGGCAACCCCTACCAGCGAGAGATTCACTTGAGTGCCGTCAGAGTCAAGCGACTTGGTTTGGAAGTGTCATATCAAGAGGCGGTCGAGGTTAAAAAATGGCTGGCGCCGGCCCTCCTGCTGTTCGATGGCGTAGTCACGCAGGCGTATGGCGTAGCTGATCCTGAGGCGGTTTTTAAGCCGTGGAACGGGGGTTGGATTCAGAGCTTCTTTTCTGATGTGGTCTTGGTTTTCCCCGGCCCGTAAGAGAGAGGGCGTGAACGTGCGACGATTAGCGGGTTGTTTGATTATCGTGGTGATGGGGATCGGGGTCGGGCCGACCCTTACTTCGGCGGCGCAGCTCTCTCTGACCGTGTCCATGCCCTCGCCGCTGGCGGAAGGCGGAGTCGCTCGCTTGCGGTTGCGGTTGGGCCTCCTTCCCGGCGCAACGGATGGGTTCGACACTCAATGGGATATGGTCGCTCCGTCTGCGCCATCGCCCATCGTGTCGTTGGCAGCCGAGATTCAGCATCCCACGTATCCGACGGGCCTTCAGTCGATGGTGTGGGATTTCAGGGGCGAAACGTTTCCCCAGGAGTGGCGCATCGAGATTGCGTCGGATCAAGACACCCCCATCATACTCACGTGGACGCCGCCAGACGCCGCCGCTTCATGTGCGAGTATCGCGTGGACTCTGTTCGACACGGCGTCCGGTTCGACGGTCGACATGGCGTCCAACGCGAATCACTCGTACGAAAACCCCGCTGGAGGCACGCGGCAGTTTGTGGTGAGGGCCGCCGCTTCAGCGATCACGGCGCCGCTGCCCGCGCCGTTCAACGTGTGGATCCCTCGTCAGGGCCGCGGCAGCGCGTATCTCGCGTGGTCGGGTCCTCGGGATCCGGCCTTGCGGTATCACGTGTATCGCGAGGATGGCCGGGGCCGGGTGCGGGTCACGTCGTCTCCCCAGAGCGCCGCGAGTTTTCTGGACTCCGGGCTCGACGGCGCTGGATCGGTCACGTATCGGGTGACGGCGGTGGATGCCCAGGGCTGCGAGAGCGCCGACTCTCCCGCGGCGGTCGTCGCGCACCGCCAGTAGCGAGGGATGGAAAAACAACAGCAGACCCGGCGAACCAAGCGGATCGAAGTTCGGTTCGGTCCTGAACGGCCCACCGACCTGGGATTTACGATCGACGTGTCGGAGACGGGGCTGTTCGTCAAAACCAATACGGTCTATCCACCTGACACCCGGCTGGTGTTGGAGCTCTCCCTCCCCGACAGGCGCGTGCTCTCGCTTCGCGGCCGGGTGATGTGGGCCAAGCGCGTGCCGCCCCAGTTGGCCCGTCTTCTCAGGAAGACCGGCATGGGCGTTGAGTTGATCGACCCTCCCCCCGAGTACCTCGATCTGGTCCGGGTGTTGTCTTCTGCCGCGGTTTGACTTCATTTTCCGCCGCTCGCTATAATCGACCGGCGGAGCGACATGGCGAGCTTGGGCACTCATGACTGCGTGACGGTCACCGTCAACGGGGCGGTTTCCGCGCTGCCCCGCGGGACGACGATTGATCGACTGCTCGCCGATCTCGGCGTCATCGCGGATCGTGTGGCGGTCGAAGTGAATCTGTCGGTCGTCGATCGGGTCGCTTTCGCGACCACGATGATCGAGGAGGGGGATCGCGTTGAGATCGTCAATTTCGTCGGGGGCGGGCATGGCGGATGACCGCTTGCGCATCGGCGCGATCGAGCTAAAATCCCGCCTGATCGTTGGAACCGGGAAATTCAAGGACTTCGCGGAAACGAAGCGGGTGATCGACGCCGCCGGCGCCGACATGGTGACGGTCGCGGTCCGACGCGTTAACATTACCGATCGCGCCAGCGAAAACCTGCTGGACTACCTCAACCCCAAAGAGTATCGGATCCTGCCGAATACCGCAGGATGCTATACCGCTGAGGAGGCGATTCGCACGGCGCGCCTCGCGCGCGCGGCCGGCGTGTCCGATATGGTCAAGCTCGAGGTGATCGGCGACCAGCGGACGCTCTTTCCGGACACCGACGCGCTGTTGCAGGCCGCCAAGGTCCTGGTCAAGGAGGGATTTGTCGTTCTGCCGTACACCACGGATGACCCGATCATGGCCAAGAAGCTCGAGGATGCTGGGTGCGCGGCGGTGATGCCGTTGGCGGCGCCGATCGGATCGGGGTTGGGCATCCGCAACCCCTATAATCTTCGAATCATCCTGGAAACGATCAAGGTGCCGGTCATTGTGGACGCGGGGGTCGGAACCGCGTCCGACGCGGCGATCGCCATGGAGCTGGGGTGCGCCGGCGTACTGATGAACACCGCCATCGCGGGCGCGCGCGATCCGTTCATGATGGCGGAGGCCATGCGAGCGGCGGTCCTGGCCGGGCGGCTGGCCTATCGCGCCGGTCGGATCCGAAAGCGGCTCTACGCCACCGCCTCGAGCCCGCTTGACGATCTGATCGAGTAGGGGCGCCAACCGGTCTGAATAAACGGCGAGCGACCACGGTTTTCCCTGTAGGCGGAGAATACCCGCCGTGAAGCCCGCGGGGTTCGGATGACGCCCGATTGGTTGCTCTACCTGATCACCGATCGCCACCTTATCGGTGATCGTCCGCTGACCGAGGTGGTGGCCGCCGCCTTGCACGGCGGAGTCCGCGCCATTCAACTCCGCGAGAAAGACCTCTCCAGCCGTGACTTGCTCCGCCACGCGACCGACCTCATCTCCCTGGCCCGCAGCGCGGGCGCCGTCCTGCTCATCAACGATCGGATCGACGTGACGCTGGCGGTTGAGGCCGACGGGGTCCATCTGCGGACCGACAGCCTGCCGACGCGGGTCGTGCGACGTGTCCTCGGCCCCCGAAAACTGATCGGCGTCTCGACCCACTCGCTCGCCGACGTTCGCCGGGCCGCCGAGGAGGGCGCCGATTTCGTCACCTTCGGACCGGTGTTCGCGACGCCGTCAAAAGCCCGATACGGCCGGCCGCTGGGGCTCGACGCGCTCGCCGAAGTGTGTCGGTGGAGCCCGATTCCGGTGTATGCGCTGGGCGGCATGGGAGGGGACCGCATCGCGTCGGCGATGGCCGCGGGCGCGCGGGGCGTCGCCATGATCTCCGCAATCATGTCTCAACGGGATGTTCGCTCGGCGGTGGCGGCGTGTCTGGCGGCCGCCGAAGTGCACGGTCAGGCCGCGCGGTTGACCCACGTTTCCGCGGGTGTTACAATTCAACCACACGCAGGCGCCTCGCGGAATACCTCGGTAGGATTATTAGGAAAGGAGGGGCCATGAGCGAGTCAAAACGACAATCGGGCAAGCTCAATTCCTTAAAATCTACGCTCAGAAAGTTGCAGGACCAGCTTGCCGGCAACGATTCCGACGAGCCCTTGGCCTATCGCCGCGAGATCGAGAAGCTGCAAGTCCAGATCCGAACGATGGAAGAGGAGCTCCACGAGACGGCGCAATCTCGGGATCAGCTCCAGCAGGCCCATCGACAGAACGAAAAGCTGATCACGGCATTGCAGGAGGCGCGGGAGCAGATCGAGGCGCTTAAGATCGAGGTCGAAAAGCTCACCGCCCCGCCGTCCTCGTATGCGATTTTCTCTGACTCGAACGACGACGGGACCGTCAACATCTACATCGCGGGCCGGAAGATGAAGGTGAATCTCCACCCGGATGTGAAGGTTGGGGAGCTGCGGAAGGGGCAACAGCTCGTCCTCAACGAGGCGCTCAATGTGGTGGAGGCGTGCGACTTCGAAATGCAGGGTGAGGTGGTCCGGCTCAAGGATCTGCTGAGCGAACACCGTGCGATCGTGTCGTTGCGGGCCGATGAAGAGCGAGTCGCGGAAATCGCCGCCCCCTTGCTCGGCGAACGCCTGAGCGTGGGGGACCACGTCTTGTTTGACACGCGTTCGGGCTACCTGCTGGAGAAGCTGCCCAAATCCGAGGTCGAGGAAGTGGTGTTGGAAGAGATCCCCGACGTGAGCTACGAGCAGATCGGGGGCCTCACGGACCAGATCGAACAGATTCGCGACGCCGTCGAACTACCCTTCCTCCATAAAGATCTCTTTGCGGAATATCACCTGTCTCCGCCCAAGGGCATCCTGCTGTACGGTCCTCCCGGGTGCGGCAAGACGCTGATCGCGAAGGCGGTGGCCAACTCGATCGCGAAGAAACTGGGCCACCTGACCGGGCGGGAGGTGAAGAGCTTCTTCCTGCACGTCAAAGGCCCCGAGCTGCTGAACAAATACGTGGGCGAAAGCGAGCGCCAGATTCGCGAGGTGTTTAAGAAGGCCAAAGAAAGAGCCCAGGAAGGGATGCCCGTCATCGTCTTCTTCGACGAGATGGACTCGCTCTTCCGCACGCGGGGAACGGGCATCTCATCGGATGTGGAGTCAACCATCGTGCCCCAGTTCCTGGCCGAGATCGACGGGGTGGAGCGACTTCGGAACGTGATCGTGATCGGGGCGAGCAATCGGCAGGATTTGATCGATCCGGCCGTCCTGCGTCCCGGTCGCCTCGACGTGAAAATTCGGATCGATCGGCCCGATCGCCGTGCGGCGAAGGACATCTTGGGGAAATACCTCTCGGCCGATCTCCCGTATCATCTGTCCGACGGCCGGACGGTCGCGGAGGTCGTGCCCGATCTGATTGACCAGGTGGTCGATCACATGTACAGCGCGAGCGAGGAGAACAAGTTCCTCGAAGTGACCTACGCCAATGGTGAGAAGGAGACGCTGTATTTTAAGGATTTCGCCAGCGGGGCGCTCATCGAAGGGGTCGTCTCACGCGCGAAGAAATACGCGATTAAACGAATCATCGCGACCAGCGAGCGCGGCATCCGCCTCGAGGACCTCCTCAAGGCCGTGCGGGATGAGTTCCGCGAGCACGAGGATCTCCCGAACACCACCAACCCGGACGACTGGGCGAAGATCGCCGGGCGTAAGACAGAGAAGATCGTTCATGTCCGGACGATCACGACCGGCCGGACGGCCGAGTCGAGGAAGATCGAGACCGTCACGACCGGGCATTATCTATGACGCCGCGCATCCTCGGCACCGAGACGGAATTCGGGGTCGCGGTACAGGGCGCCGGGGTCCAGGACCCGGTGTCGAACGCCATTCTGTTAGTTAACAATGTTGCCGCGGTTCCGTCCCGCACCACGCTGTGGGATTACGAGAACGAGAATCCCCTCGTCGATGCCCGCGGGTTTGAGGTGGAAGGGGAGAAGGAGCGTCCCGCGCCGGACTACAATCGACTGCTCAACAAGCTGCTTGGAAACGGCGGGCGCCTATACGTAGACGGGGCGCACCCGGAGTATTCGACGCCGGAGTGCACGCGGATCGTGGACGTCGTGCGGTATGAAAAAGCCGGCGAGCGGATTGTGGAGGCGTGCCGGATGGGCGTCGACCGTACGAGCGGCGATCGTCGGTTCGTGATCTACAAGAACAACACCGACGGGAAGGGGAACAGTTACGGCTACCACGAAAATTACCTCGTCTCCCGTTCCGTTCCCTTCATGCGGTTCGCGACGCATCTGACCCCCTTTTTCGTCACCCGGCAGATTTTCGCGGGGGCGGGCAAGGTGGGGGCGGAAAACCGCGCGGACTCCGCGCCGTACCAGATGTCGCAGCGCGCGGACTTCTTTGAGGTCCTGGTGGATTTGAACACCATGGTCAAGCGTCCGATCATCAACACGCGAGACGAACCCCACGCCGACCCCGCGAAGTACCGAAGGCTGCACGTGATCATCGGCGATGCGAACATGTCCGAGGTCACGACGTATCTCAAGTTGGGGGTCACGGCCCTCGTCGTGTCGATGATTGAAGATGGGTACATGGTTAAGGAACCGAAGTTGGCCGACGCGGTGCGCTCGATCAAGGACGTGTCGCGCGATCTGACGCTCAAGCAGCCGATCGCGCTGGACGACGGCCGCCAATGGACTGCGGTGCAGGTCCAGGAGTATTATTTAGAAACAGCGCACCGTTATTGCGCGGAGCGCGGCGCCGATCCCGAAACCAAAGATATCCTGGCCCGCTGGGAGCGGGTGCTGAGGCTGCTGGCGAGCGATCCGTCGCAGTTGTCTCGGGAGATTGATTGGGTGATCAAGCAGGATCTCCTGCAATCGTACATCGACCGCAAAGGCTGTGATTGGGATGACCCTCGCGTGGCCATGATGGATTTGCAGTACCACGATCTTCGACCCGAGAAAGGGTTGTTTGCCACGTTGGACAAGGGTGGGTACGTCGATCGGCTCGTCGATCCGAACACCATCGACGAGGCGTTGACGGCGCCTCCGACCGATACCCGGGCGTATTTTCGAGGGCGATGTCTCCAAAAGTTTCCGGACCGAGTCTACGCCGCCAGTTGGGCGTCGATTCTCTTTGATGTGGGGCAGGCGGTGGTCAAACGCATTCCCCTCAATGAACCCGCGCGGGGGACCAAGGCGCTGGTCGGCGCCTTGCTGGATGAGTCAGACACGGTGGAGGCGCTCGTCTCGCGCCTCAGTGCTTAACCGGCTTGGGGCGTGCGTGCGCCGCGGGTTCCGGGCCTGCTGCAAGGGGGGTGATGACGATGTCGCAGGAGAAGAAACGAGACCTGAAAAAAGTGGGTCGGCGCGACGAAGCGTCGGCGAGCCCAAACCCTGAAACCGTCGAAAAAGGAAAGAAGATGAAGGAAAACATCGACAAGCTGCTCGATGAAATCGACGAGGTGTTGGAAGAGAACGCCGAGGAGTTTGTCAAAAACTACGTTCAAAAAGGAGGCGAGTGACGGTGGTCTTCGACCCCGAACAGCTCGGATCAAGTTTTTACGATTTACTGATCACCCAGTACCCGCATCTCAGCCCCGGCCGTCCGATTCCTTGGACGGCCGGTCCGTCCCATGCGGACGCGTCTCCGCTTGCGGCGGTTCCTCACGGGACCACGATTTTGGCCGTTCGGTACGCGGGGGGGGTGGTGATCGCCGGTGATCGCCGGGCCACCGAGGGCTATCAAATCTCGGGCCGTCGCATCGAGAAAGTGTATAAGGTTGATGACTGGTCCGCGATGGCGATCGCCGGGGCGGCCGGTCCGTGCCTCGATATGGTCCGCCTGTTTCAAACCGAGTTGGAACACTACGAAAAACTCGAGGGCACCCCGCTGTCCGTCGACGGCAAGGCGAACAAGCTGGCCCAGATGGTCAAAGGCAATTTGCCGGCGGCGTTCCAGGGGCTGATCGTGATCCCGCTCTTCGCCGGTTTCGACGCGCGCCAGCGTGAGGGGCGGATTTTCAAATACGACATCGCGGGGGGACGGTACGAAGAGACCGATTACCACGCGACCGGTTCCGGCGGGAAAGACGCCAAAACGGCGATCAAGCAATATTATAAATCTGGTCTGAACGAGCATGAGGCGATCGGGTTGGCGGTGGAGGCGTTGTGCAATGCAGCCGAGGAGGACGTCGCGACCGGCGGACCGGATCCCAACCGGGGTATCTACCCGACGGTGAAAACCGTGTCTGCGGCGGGGATCGTCGACGTCCCCTCCGAACGGATCGCGCCGTTTTATGCGGCGTTCTTGGAAAAGCGGCGGGAGCGCTAAATGGCCTTACCCTACTACGTATCGCCCGAACTGATCATGCAGGACAAGGCCGAGTATGCCAAGAAGGGCATCGCCCGCGGGCGCTCGACCGTCGCCATGGAGTACGAGCACGGCGTGGTGCTCATGGCGGACAACCCCAGCGTGTCACTCAACAAGATCTCTGAGATCTACGACCACATCGCTTTCGCCGGTGCGGGGAAATACAGCGAGTTTGAAAATCTTCGGAAGGCGGGGATTCGTCACGCGGACATGAAGGGGTATCTCTACAGCCGAGAAGATGTGACGACCAAATCCTTGGCAAATGCCTACTCCCAGAGCCTTGGGACCATCTTCAGCCAGGAGATCAAGCCCCTGGAGGTCGAGATCCTGGTGGTCGGGCTTGGCGAGGGCGAGACCTCCGAGATGTACCGGATCTCGTTCGACGGCAGCATCTTTGACGAGAAGCTCGTCGCGGTGATCGGTGGTCGCTCTGAGGCGATTATGGCGCACCTCAAGCAGCAGGTCGAGGGCCCGCGGCCCCTCCCTGACGCGCTCAAAAAAGGGTTGGAGGCGCTGGCGAGCGTCGGGCAACCGGAGCTTCGCTTACAGCAGATGGAGATCGCCGTGCTGGATTGCCGACGATCCGGACGGAAGTTCAGGCGGTTGTCGCAGGCGGAGCTGATCGACCTCAGCGGGTGACTCGAATGATGCCCCCACGCATATTCGGACTCGAGAACGAATACGGGCTGATCTTTTCTCCCAACGGCCGGGTGTATCTGCCGATGGAGAAAATTCTGGGGTACATCTTCGAAGGACTCATCCCCAACAGTTGGCCGTCCAACGCCTTTTTGTGCAACGGGGCTCGATTTTATCAAGACACCGGCTGTCACCCGGAGTACTCCACACCGGAATGCGATCACCTGCGGGACCTCGTCATCCACGACAAAGCCGGCGAGCGGCTCTTGGAGGCCTGTCTGCCGATGGCGGAGAAGCGCCTGCGCGAAGAAGGCCTCATCGGCGAGATTTACATTTTCAAGAACAACACCGACTCGATGGGGAACACCTACGGGTGTCACGAAAATTATCTGATGCGGCGCGATCTCGATTTCTGGAAAATCACGGAGCAACTCATCCCGTTTTTCGTCACGCGCCAGATCTTTGCGGGAGCGGGCAAGGTGCTGAAAGTCTCCGGCCGGACCCATTTCTTCCTGTCCCAGCGGGCGCAGCACATCCACGAAAAGACCTCGTCCTCGACGACCTCGTCACGGAGCATCATCAACACACGGGATGAGCCCCATGCGGACGCCGAAAAATATCGCCGGTTGCACATCATCGTCGGTGACTCGAACATGTCCGAACTGGCAACCTATCTGAAAGTCGGCACGACGGCGGTCGTGCTCTCGATGATCGAGGAGGGGTTCACGGTCAAGGGCATGGAACTTGAGGATCCCGTCAAGGCGATCCGGGACATCTCCCGCGATCCGACGCTGAAGAAGCGCGTTCGACTCGAGGACGGCCGCGAATGGACGGCCCTTGAGATCCAGATGACATACTGGGAGCGGGCGCAGGCGTACCTCGCGGCCCTGGGGTCGAGCGCTGACGAGACGACCCGGGACCTGATCGCGTATTGGGGAGACGTGCTGCAGAAGTTGGCGACGAATCCGATGGAGTTGGCCCAGGAGCTCGACTGGGTCATCAAAAAGAACGTGATGGAATCGTACATCGCGCGCAAGAACTGCGGATGGGACGACCCCCGCGTCGCATTGATGGATCTCCAGTATCACGACGTGAAGCGGAATCGCGGACTGTACTACCTGCTGGAGCGGCAGGATGTGGTCGAGCGGTTGGCGACCGAAGAGGAGATTCAGCGCGCCATGACGGTGCCGCCCCAGTCCACGCGGGCCAAAGTCCGGGGTGATTTCATCAAGTTCGCCAAAGAGAAGAACCGGTCCTACACCGTCGACTGGACCTATTTGAAACTCAACGGGTACTGGGAGGAGACGATCCTCTGCATGGACCCCTTTTCCAGTTCGAACAAGCGCGTCGACGAACTGATCGCGGGCGTCGCTGTTTCCCACCGCTGACGTGACGCCCATTCGCTTCTGGATTGCCCTCCCGCTCCTCATCGCCGCCGGCCCGACGACCGCGGCGCACGGACAAGAGGCGGCGTCAGGCGCCGATGTCCGAACCGTCAGGCAGGGCGAGGTCATCGCGCTGACCTTTCCCGCCCGAGATGGGGCGCAGCCGGTCAGCCCCGACGCGCTCGTCGGGCGGTTTCAGGGCCGAGAGGTACCGGCGTTTTCAGATCCCGGCGGGGTGGCGGTGCTGCTCGGCGTCGACATGGAAGACGCGCCCGGAACGAGCAACTTCGTGCTGGAACGTGGGGCCGGAGAGGAGAGTCGGGTGGTCGAGCGTGTGCCGATCACGGTGACGCCTGGCGATTTCGGCGTTCAGACGCTCTCGCTTCCCGATAAGCAGGTCGATCTCGATTCCGAGACACTGCGGCGCGTTGAAACCGAGCAGCGGACGATGCTGACGGCCATGCAGCGCGTCACGCCGCGCGCGTGGGACGGTGCGTTCATCCTCCCCTCCGACGGGAGTATCCAGAACACCTTCGGTCTGCGCCGGGTGATCAACGGCCAGCCGCGTCGCCCCCACACCGGCGAGGACATCAGCGCGCCGGCCGGGGCTCCCGTGTCGGCCATCAACCACGGAACGGTCCGGCTCGTTGCCGACCATTTTTTCAGCGGCAAGAGCGTAGTCATCGATCATGGGCTCGGTCTGTATTCGATGTATTTTCACCTGTCGAATGTGACGGTCCATGTGGGCGAGCGTGTCGCGAAGTCGCAGGTCATCGGCGCCGTCGGCGCGACCGGACGGGCATCGGGGCCCCACCTGCACTGGGGAGTCCGCCTGAACGGTGCGCGAGTCAACCCACTCTCTCTTCCCACGGCCACGGTTTCGCTCGGGATGCGTGGCATTCCTCAGTAGAATTCCTTGCCCGTCCGGCTTTCGGATCGCTCGGATTTGGATTGCTTGTCGAAACCGGATACGCCGATTATAATCAGATTGCCGGGCCGAGCGATGGAGCACGCCGATGGAGTTGACGCACCGCCTCAGTGACCATCACCCTCTCCGGACGTTCTTCACCATCTTGACCGAGAAGAATTTCTATGAGCAACTCGGGTGGGTGGATCAAGGGGTGATTCGCTACGTGGCCGACCTCTTGGCCGACTTCTCGGATGTCGATCGCGTGTATCGCTTCCACGACCGGGCCGGCCGGCGGTGCACCCTGGTGTCTGAGATGCTGCGCGATGCCGAATCGGGATCGTCCGGTGTGCCGGAACGCAACGTCCATCGTCAGATCGGCGATTTCACGCTGTTTATGATGGGGTTGTTCCCCGAGCACCTCGCCCGCCTGAAAACCCTGATTCTCGTGTCGGGGGGAGATTTCCTGCTCGACTACGTCAAGGTGGGCAAACGATCGTACCGGATCGTCTCGGAGTTGCCCGAGGGGGGCGGTGAAGGCGGGCCGGAGGAGGCTCCCCTGTTCCGAAAACTCTCGGACCACTTTGAGCTGTGCGTCGCGGGCCTGGGCTGCATCCGCGAGGATCTTCGGCGCGAACCCGACACCCCCCTGGACCGGTTTCGGGAACGGTTTCTTAACTGACGCGGGCTAGAGCTTCTGTTCTTCGATGACGACGTCGGCGTTCCGGCGCAGGGAGTCCATGTAGGCGTGGAGGGTCCGCTCCTGCTTCTGGGGGAGCGGCGAAGGCAGGGTGGCGTCGGACGTCGGGCCAGGGTTCTGAGCCGCCTGGCGCGCCCGGGCGGCTTCCCAGTCGGGGGCGGACACGGCGGTCGAGTCGCTGACCAGCGACTTGACCTTGGCAATGAGCAACTCGTCGCGTTGGTTGGTCTCGAAGGCCTCAGGTGTCATGTGATTGCTTTTCAGCACCCGGCGATACAGCTCGGGGTCAAACCGCCCGGTGTCTTCGCGCTGAAAGGCCTTTATGGCGGCGACGGAATCGGCAAGTTCTTGAGACGAGAGGGTGACGTTCATTCGGCGAGCGGTCTTCAGCCACAGCTCCCGCTCGACCAACGTGTTGATCACCTGGTGTTTGAGGTCAAGCTGCTTGAGCAGATCGGCGTTGAATTGGTCTTTGAACAGGTCCCGGTAGAAGCGTTCCGCGTTGCGGTACGCGCGCTCGTACTCGTCGGAGGTGATCGAGCGGTCGCCGATCTGCGCCACCACCGTGGACGCCTCGTCGTCGCCGAAGCCCCACCACCCCATGGTGATGACGAACGTGATCGCGATCACGAGCATGATGCCGCGAAAAACCCAAGGATTATCAATCGCGCCCTGCCGAAGAAACTTGATCATCGATGCCTCCGCATTGGACGCTATTTTAGGGCATGCCGGCGTCCAAAAGCAACTCCCGCCTTCCTGAGCGGGAGACCTTGCGCGGACGGGCGATGTTCCCTATAATGCACCCGGAGTTGTGATGTCTGACCCGCTGATCGGCAAGAGAGTTCCTGGAGCCGGTCACCCCATCCGCATGGATGCCGAGTTGCGCATGCACGCCGAGCTGATGGTCGCCGATCCGCTGTCCCGATGCGTGGCCAAGTTCCTCGATGTGCTGATCGCGGCCGCGATCAGCCATCTCGCGCCGCCGATCGGCTTCTTTGCCGGCGTCACGTACCTCTTGATCGCCGACGGGATCCCGCCGGGACGCAGCGCAGGCAAGCGTCTCCTCGGGCTTGTGGTGCGGGGACCCGAGGGGCGCGAGTGCGGCGTGCGGGAGTCGATCCTTCGGAATGCCGTGGTGGCGGGTCCCTTCGCGCTCTGGCATCTCCTCGCGCAAGGGGGATGGCTGTTGGGCGGGGTCGGGTGGCTTGTGTTCGTCGTCGCCCTCGGCCTGGAAGGCGTGTTGCTCGCTGGAAATCCGCAGGGACTGCGGCTCGGGGATGAGTTGGCGGAAACGCGTGTGGTGGGGGTCACCGTGACGGACCGCGCCTAGGCGCGGGTCTGAGGAGGGAACCGTGGGCATCACAAATACCGTGCTGGGCTGGTTTTCGAATGATCTGGCGATCGATTTGGGCACCGCCAACACGCTGGTCTACGTCAAGGGCAAGGGGATCGTCATCAACGAGCCCTCCGTCGTCGCCATCGAGAGAAAGAGCGGCCAGGTCCTCGCCGTTGGCAGCGATGCCAAAAAGATGCTGGGCCGGACCCCCGGCAACATCGTGGCGATTCGACCCATGAAGGACGGCGTCATAGCCGATTTCGAAATCGCCGAAAAGATGTTGCGTCATTTCATCACCCGGGCGCACAACCGGAACACGTTCGTCCGCCCTCGGATCATCATCTGCGTGCCCTCGAAGATCACGCAGGTCGAACAGCGGGCCGTGAAGGACTCGGCCGAGCTCGCCGGAGCCCGCGAGGTGTATCTGATCGAGGAGCCCATCGCGGCGGCGATCGGGGCGGGGTTGCCGATCGCGGAACCATTCGGCAACATGGTCGTCGACATCGGAGGCGGGACCACCGACGTCGCGGTGATCTCGCTCGCCGGCATCGTGTACAGCGAATCCGTGAAGGTCGCGGGCGACAGGATGGACGACTTCATCATGAGCTACATCAAACGGAAATACAATCTGTTGATCGGCGACCACATGGCGGAGCAGATCAAGTTCGAAATTGGGTCGGCGTATCCCCAGGATGATCGCAGGACATTTATGATCAAGGGGCGCGATTTGATCTCGGGCATTCCCCGCACCCTGGTGATCGACGACGCGGAAATCCGGGAAGCGCTCGCCGAACCGATCGGCGCGATCGTGAACGCGATCAAGATCGCGCTCGAGAACACCCCTCCGGAGCTGGCCGGCGACATCATCGATCGCGGCATCGTCCTCACCGGCGGCGGGTCGCTCCTCCGGGGGATGGACGTGCGGCTGCGCGAGGAAACGAACCTACCGATCATCACCGTGGACAACCCGTTGACGACCGTTGTACTGGGCACCGGCAAGGCGCTGGACCAGATCGATCTGCTCCGGCGCGTCTCGATCCTGGCCCAGTAGGGCGCGGCGACTTTTCGGGATGGGACAGTCCGTTTCCGGTTCGAAGCGGGTGTGGCTGGTGGCGGCCGGACTCGCCGTCCTGATCGCCGTCCTCGTCATCCCGGATTGGCAACGGCGTCCCGCCGTCGCCGTCGTCGAACGTCCGGTGGCGGGCCTCTTCGGCGGCGTGCAGCGGGTCTTGACCTCGATCTCGTCCTGGATCCGCGGCGTCTGGTCGGGCTATCTCGCGTTGGTCGATCTTCGGCGGGAACATCAGCGCCTGCAGGACGATCTCGATCGCACGGTGCGGGAGCGGGACGCGCTCCGGGAAGTGATAGCCGAGAACCTACGGCTGACCGCGTTGCTGGCATTTCAGGCGACGACGACGAGGCCATCCCGCGGCGCCCGGGTGATCGGACGGGATCCCTCGCGCTGGTACCAGTCGCTCACGATCGACCGCGGGAGCCGGAGCGGGGCGGCCGCCGATCAGGGCGTCGAACTGCCGACCGGGATCGTGGGCACCGTGATCAAGGTGTTCCCCGCCGCCTCCGTCGTGCTGTTGATCAGCGACACGCACAGCGCCGTGCCGGTCCTGGTCCAGCGCACCCGCGAGCAAGGGATCGTCGAGGGCACGTTCGGAGGGCGCCTGCGGCTCAAGTATCTCCCGCCGTCGTCAGACATCCGAGCGGGCGACGTGATCGTGACCTCGGGGCTGACGGATCCCTTTCCCAAGGGGTTGATGGTGGGCGCGGTGAACCGGGTCGAACGCTCGGAGGGCGACCTGTACCCCGACGTCGAGGTGATCCCGTTGGTGGATCTCTCAACGCTGGAGGAGGTGCTGGTCATTGAGCGGTTGCCTGCGCCGTGAGGATGGGTCCGCCGTGGAGTGGTTCGGGAGCCCGCCGGGATCTGGCGCGGCGCGTCGGGTGGGGCGCGCTCCTGGTCTTGGCGGTGCCGCTTCAATCCACGCTGATGGGCAGCGTGGCGATCGGCGGGACCGTCCCGGATGCGCCGCTCTTGTGTCTTCTCCTGTTTGCGGTGTTCAACGGACCGACGGCGGGGTTCGCGGCGGGCGCCGTGCTGGGGTTGGCGATCGACCTCTTCTCCGCGGGGGTCACGGTGTTCTACGCCGTCGTGTATGCCGCGTTGGGCGTGGGGGCCGCGCTGGTGGGGCGTGTGACCGCGAACCTCCACCCCGCCGTGCTCATCGCCGTGGTGGCGGCGGCGTCCCTCCTGCTCGGTGTGAGCCCGGCGCTCTGGTTTGGGCCATTCGACCGCGCGGAGGATATGGTACGCTGGATGATTTCCGGACTCGTTCCCCAGACACTGTACGACACCACGCTGGGGGGCGCGCTCTACGGCGTCTGGTTCTTCAGGCACAGGTCCACGCGCCACACATTCAAGGATCAAGATGACTTCTTTGCCTCAGGACGATTTTCAGGACCTGTACGATAGGATCACGTGGGGAGCCGTCGCCATCGTGGTGTTGATCGGTCTCCTGCTTGTTCGCGCGTGGTACCTGCAGATCGTCACGGGCCACGCGTACCGCGAGCTCGCGGACAATAACCGCGTTCGGGTGGTCGGGGTGCCGCCCCAACGGGGATTTATCTACGACCGGCGGGGACGGCTGCTGGTCGATAACACGCCCGGGTTCACCCTCTACCTCGTCCTCGAAGACGCGCCCACGCCGCTCGACCCGCTCCTCGAACGCCTCGCTCCCTACCTCGGCATGACCGACGAGGACATTCGCGATCGCGTCACGAACCGACGAAGCGGGGGGCCATACACGCCCGTGCTGATCAAAAGTCACCTCACCCTGCAGGAGGTGGCGCTGATCGAATCGCACCGTCTGGAGTTTCCCGGTGTCAAGATCGAGGTGGAAGCTCAGCGGAACTACCCGCGCGGGGCGTGGGCGTCTCATCTGTTGGGGTACGTGAGCGAGGTGTCCGCCGCCCAGCGCGAGACGGACGAGTACACGGGTTTCCCTCCCGGTATGCAGGTGGGCCAGTACGGCGCGGAGCTGGCCTACGACGCGGTCCTGCGCGGTCAACCGGGCGAAAAGGGAGTCGAGGTCGACGCGGTGGGGCACGAGCGGCGCATTGTGCGACAGACGCGGCCGGTCCGCGGCGACGATCTGTATCTGACCCTCGACGCCGACGTGCAGCGCGTCGCCGAGGACGCGCTCGAGGGCAAGGCGGGGGTGGTCGTCGCGCTCGATCCCGCCACCGGCGACGTGATCGCGTTGGTGAGCCATCCGGATTTCGATCCGAACGTCCTTTCGGTGGGGCTGACGGTGTCGCGATGGGCCAAACTGCTGGCCGACCCCGGCCGGCCCCTCAACAATCGCGCCATCCAGGGGCAGTATCCGCCGGGGTCCATCTTCAAAATCGTCGTGGCGACCGCGGCACTGGAGCGGAAGGCGGTCACCGCCGACTCGCGGATCACGTGTCTCGGCGGGATGTTCTTTGGCAACCGGCGGTTTCGGGACTGGAAGGCCGGCGGGCACGGGATCGTCGACCTGCACCGCGCGATCGTGGAGTCGTGCGACGTGTATTTCTACGAGGTGGGCAATCAGCTCGGGGTCGACGCGATTGCGGAATTCGCCAGGGCGTATGGGTTGGGCGAACCGACGGGAATCCGCCTGCCCTCCGAGAAAAAGGGCCTCATCCCGTCCACCGAGTGGAAACTAGCGGCGCGGCGCGAACCGTGGTATCCAGGCGAGACCCTCTCGGTTGCCATCGGTCAAGGCTACGTCAGCGTGACGCCGCTTCAGATGGCGATGATGATCGGCACGGTCGCGACCGGTGGGGAGCGGCACCGCCCGCGCTACGTGCAGTCGATCCATCACCGGGATGGCACGGTGGACGATCCCGAAGCCGACGCGTCCCCCGACCCGATGCAGGTGAGTGGGAAGACCTTCGCGCTGCTGCGCCAGGCCCTCCGGGGCGTGGTGGTCGAGCCGGCCGGCACCGGGGGCGCGGCGCGCTCCGCGGTGACCGAGATCGCGGGCAAGACCGGGACGGCCCAGGTCGTCGGGATGCCGCAGGCGGGGCGGCGTCCCGGGGAGAATCCGATCGAGGACCATGCGTGGTTTGTGGCGTTCGCCCCCATGGCGTCTCCTCGCATCGCGGTGGCGGTCCTGGTCGAGCACGGGGGGCACGGCGGCAGCACCGCCGCGCCCATCGCCAAGAAGGTCATCGAGGCCTATCTGGGGGCCGCGGACGAGCCAACCCCGGCCGTCGTGGCGACACGCGCGGCGTTGTAAGGATGGTCAGATTGGATCGCACACGAATCGGGAGCCTCGACTGGAAAGTCCTGGTCGCCATCGGCGTGATCGTGGCCGCGGGGGTGGCCACGATTTACAGCGCGACGACGCACCAGGCCGGGAGCCCCTCGACCCTGTACCTCAAGCAACTGGCGTGGGCCGGCTTGGGGATGGCGGTCTTCGCGATCGCGGCGCTCGTCGACTATCACACCCTGGCGCGGTACGCGTGGGCCGGGTATGCGGCCGTCGTCGTGCTGTTGATCGGCGTGCTGTTCATCGGCCGGGTGGGGATGGGGGCGCGCCGGTGGATCTCGCTCGGGGTGTTCGACGTCCAACCCTCGGAGCTCGCCAAGCTGGCGCTGATCCTTGTCCTGGCGCGGTATTGTGCCGAGAAACACGTCCGGGGGGGCCTGGGGCCCGTCCAACTCCTCGCGCCGCTGGCGGTGGCCGCGATGCCGATCTGGCTGATTCTCAAAGAGCCGGACCTTGGTACGGGGCTGACGATGATGGCCATCGCCCTCTGTCTGATCCTGCTGGTCGGCATTCGCTACCAATCGATCGTGTTCCTGGGGCTATCGGGGTTGATGCTCTTCCCCTTCTTTTGGCACCTGTTCTGGAACTCGCTGAGGGGCTACCAGCGGAATCGCCTGGTGACCTTCGTCAACCCGTCGTCCGATCCGTTGGGGATGGGCTATCACGTCATCCAATCGAAGATCGCGATCGGGTCGGGCGGGTTTTGGGGAAAGGGGTTTCTGGGGAGCACGCAGAGCCAACTCAAATTCTTGCCGGAGGGACACACCGACTTTGTGTTTGCGGTGTTTGCCGAGGAATGGGGATTCGTCGGCGTACTGGTTCTGCTGGCGCTCTACGGATTTGTTCTGTTCTGGATCGTGGAAACCGCGTACAAGGCGAAGGACCGATTGGGCGCGTTCCTCGCCGTCGGTGTCGCGGCGATGGTCGTGTTCTCCCTGGTGGTCAACATCGGGATGACCCTGGGAATGATGCCGGTCGTCGGCGTGCCCTTGCTGCTGATGAGCTACGGCGGGTCCTCGATGTTGACGGCCTTCGCCGCGCTGGGGCTGGTCATGAATGTACGTCTGCGACGGTTTATGTTATTTTACTGACCCGCGGCGCGTGGACCGCCGCGGCCATGGCGCCGCCTTGGGCCGGGCCGTCCAAGCCCTGGTCTGCGCCGGTCAACCAAGTGAGGGGTGGGATGGGCATTGAAATCGTGATCAATCCGGCTCCAGAGGAAACTCGGGTCGCGCTGATCGAGAACCAGATCCTCACGGAGCTGTACATCGATCGCAAGCGGGACCGCGGCATCGTCGGGAACGTGTATAAGGGTCGGGTCGTCAAGGTGCTGCCCGGGATGCAGGCCGCGTTCGTTGACATCGGCGTGGAGCGGGCCGCGTTTCTCTACGTGGCGGACATCACGACCGCGACCGACGAGGATCAGCCGCCGGCGGAGTCGGAGCCGCCCGAGGTCGCCGATGAGGGGGAGGAAGCCGACGAGGGCGCCCAGGATCGGGAGGAGCCGGAGGACGAGACGGCGAAAGCCGCGCCCCGGCGCGGCCGGGCTCACCGGTCCATCGAAGAACTCCTGAAGGAGGGGCAGGAGATCGTGGTGCAGGTGACGAAGGACCCGATCGGGACCAAGGGATGCCGCGTCACCACGTACCTGTCGCTGCCCGGGCGCTACCTCGTCTACATGCCGACGGTGAACCACATCGGGATCTCGCGGCGCATCGGCGACGAGACCGAGCGTGCCCGGCTGAGGGAGATGATGATGCGGCTGCGTCAACCCGGTGCCGGCTACATCATCCGCACGGTGAGCGAGGGGACGAGCGAAGACGAGTTCCGGATGGACGTGGAGTTTTTGGAGCGTCTCTGGCAGACGATTCGAGACGAGGGCCAGCGGCGATCGGCGCCCGCGCTGCTGCACGCCGATCTGGACCTCTCGCTGCGGACGGTTCGGGACCTGCTGACGCACAAGGTCGATCGGTTGACCGTCGGGTCGCGGTCCGAGTACGACCGCATTCGGCAGTTCGTGGGCACCTATCTGCCGAACCTCGTTCAGAAGATCCATCTGTATGCTCAGGACGAACCCATCTTCGATCGGTACGGCATCGAGATCGAGATCTCTAAGGCTCTGGGGCGCCGGGTGTGGCTCAAGTCCGGCGGGTACCTGGTGATCGAACCGACCGAGGCGCTCACCGTCGTCGACGTCAACACCGGACGGTACGTCGGCAAGCGGGATCTCGAGGAGACGATCTTCAAGACCAACCTCGAGGCGGCGAAGGAGATCGCCTACCAGCTTCGGCTACGGAATATCGGCGGCATCATCATCATCGACTTCATCGACATGGAGAAGGAGAAAAACCGCGAGCGGGTCTTCGCGGCCCTGAGCGAGGCGCTGACGTACGACCGCGCGCGGAGCAACATTCTCAGGATTTCCGAGTTGGGGTTGGTGGAGATGTCGCGGGAGCGCGTGCGCGAAGACCTCTTGCGGGTGCTCTGCGACGGCTGTGCGTACTGCGAGAAGCGCGGGTACGCCAAGTCGGCCACGACGATCTGCTACGAGATCTTTCGCGAAATCAGGCGGGCCGGCGCGTCGCGCGAGGAGAGCAAGGTCGTCGTCACCGTGCATCCCAGCGTGGCCAACCTGCTGTTCGACGAGGAGCGAAGCGGCGTGGAACTCCTCGAACGCGAATACAATAAACGCCTCGTCATCAAGGCCGATCCGCACCTCCACCAAGAGCAGTACGACATCATGATGGTCTAGGAGCCAGTGGCGACGACCTCCTCCGAGCGCGAAGGGTGGGCTGCGTGGCTTGCCCTGTCGCGCGTGGCCGGTGTGGGGCCCGTGACGTACCGGACGCTGATCGAGACGTTCGGCTCGCCGGAGGAGGTGTTCCGCGCGTCCCCGTCGGTGCTGTACGGCGCGGGACGGTGTCCCCCCCGGGTGGCGGCCGCGATCCGCGGGTTTTCGGCGTGGGATGAGGTCGACGGCGAGCTCGGGCGGCTCGCGGCGGTCGGCGGGACGTTGATCACGTGGTCCGATCCCCGGTACCCCGTTTATCTGAAGACGATCCATGATCCCCCACCCGTGCTCTACGCGCTCGGCGACCTCGCGCCCGGCGAACGTCGGGTCGTGGCGGTAGTGGGGTCCCGCCGGGCGACGCCCTACGGTGTTGCGGTCGCGAGCCGGATCGCCGGGGAACTGGCGCGGGCGGGGTTCGTCGTGGTGAGCGGGATGGCGCGCGGGGTCGACGAGGCCGCGCACCGGGGGGCGGTGGCCGCCGGCGGGTTCACGGTGGGGGTCCTGGGGTGCGGCGTGGACGTGGCCTATCCCCCCGAAAGCCGTGCGCTCAAAGCGGCCGTGCGGGCGCGGGGTGCGATCCTGTCGGAGCTGCCGATGGGTGCGCCGCCGGATCCCCACCACTTCCCCGCGCGCAACCGGATCATCAGCGGGATGTCGCTGGGCGTGCTCGTGATCGAAGCCACGGCGGAGAGCGGATCCCTGATCACGGCTCGTCTCGCCCTCGAACAGAACCGCGAGGTCTTCGCCGTGCCGGGCAACGTCGGCGCGGCGACGAGCGTGGGGACCAACCGGTTGATCAAGGCCGGGGCCACGCTGGTCGAAACCGCCGATGATCTGATCGCGGAGTTGCTGAGCCAACTGGGGGAATCGGGATCAGGGAAGACGGTCGATCCTCCCGCGGGCCGCGCCGCGCCGACGGTCGAACTGACCACGGAGGAAGCGCGGGTGGTCGAGTTCCTCTCGTGGGAGCCGGCCCACGTCGACGAGCTCACGAGCCGGGCTGGCATCCCGCCCGAGCAACTCGCCGGGGTGCTCCTAGGGCTCGAGCTCAAGGGCGTGGCGCGGCATCTGGCCGGCCACCTGTACGTCCGCCACGACGGGGCGGCGTGACGCGCCCGAAGAATCGGGTATAATCCACACAGCATGAGGGCCCCGGAGCACGCACCGGCATGAAGAAATCGCTGGTCATCGTCGAATCGCCGTCGAAAGCCAAGACGCTGAAGAAGTATTTGGGCAAGAAATATACCGTCATGGCGTCTATCGGCCACGTGAGAGACCTGCCGAAGAGCAAGTTCGGCGTGGACGTCGAGCACGACTTTCAGCCCCAGTACCAGGTCATCCGCGGGAAGAAGAAAGTGCTGGACGAGATCAAGAAGGCCGGCAAAACGGCCGACCGCATCTATCTGGCCCCCGACCCCGATCGCGAGGGCGAGGCCATCGCCTGGCACATCGCCGAGGAGCTCAACGGCGCGAAGGGGAAGGTACAGCGTGTCCTCTTTCATGAGATCACCGAGCGCGCCGTCAAGCAGGCGATCGAGCATCCGGTGCCGCTCGACCTGCACAAGGTCGACGCCCAGCAGGCCCGCCGGATCCTCGATCGCATTGTGGGGTATACGATCAGCCCGCTGCTCTGGGAGAAGGTGCGTCGAGGCCTTTCGGCGGGCCGCGTGCAGTCGGTCGCGGTCCGGATCGTCTGTGAACGCGAGCGGGAGATTGCGGCCTTCCAGAGCGTGGAGTATTGGTCCATCGCCGCGATGTTGGAAGGCAACGCCCCCCCGGCGTTTGACGCAAAGCTGTTCAAATGGCGGGGCGCGGATGTCGCGCTGGCCAGCGAGGCGGCCGCGGCCGATGTGATCCGGGCTCTCCAAGGCGTTCCATACGCCGTCAGTCAGATCGAAACGAAGGAGCGGCGCAAAAATCCGCCGGCTCCTTTTACGACCAGTAAGCTCCAGCAGGAGGCGTCGCGTAAGTTGCGGTTCTCGCCGAAACGGACCATGGCGCTGGCCCAGCGTCTCTATGAAGGAGTCGAGGTCGGAAGCGAAGGTCCGGTCGGTTTGATCACCTACATGCGCACCGATTCCACGCGGATTTCGCCGGATGCCCAGGCGGAGACCACCGCGTTCGTGCGCGAGCGGTTCGGCGCGGACTATGTGCCGGCGACCCCGAACGTGTTCAAGAACAAAAAGGGCGCACAGGACGCGCACGAGGCCATTCGCCCCACCGCCGTCACGCGGGATCCCGAACAATTGAAAACGCTGCTCGAACGCGACCTGTATAACCTCTACGCGATGATTTGGAAACGGTTTGTCGCGAGCCAGATGACGCCCGCGATCATGGAGAACACCCGAGTGGACATCACGGCCGGCGAGGCGCTCTTCCGCGCCACCGGCTCCGTGGTGCGATTCCCAGGTTTCACCACCCTCTACACCGAAACGGCGGAGCCCTCGACCCTCGGCACGAAGACGGAGGAGGATCAGGACGAGGAGCGCCGCCTCCCGGTGCTGCATGAAGGCGATCGCCTGCGCCTGCACGAACTGCTTCCGCGCCAGCACTTCACCCAGCCGCCACCGCGGTTTACCGAGTCGTTGCTGATCAAAGAATTGGAGGAGCAGGGAATCGGGCGGCCCAGCACCTATGCGGCGATCATCTCCACGATCCAGGACCGCAAGTACGTCGTCAAGGTCGAGGGCCGGCTCCGGCCCGAGGAATTGGGCGTCGTGGTCAATGATCTGTTGGTTCAGCATTTCCCGGAAGTCCTCAACGTCCAGTTCACCGCCGACATGGAAGAGAAACTGGATCAGATCGCAGAGGGCACCAAGCCGTGGGTGGAGACCGTGCGGGAATTTTACGGGCCCTTCAGCGGCTATCTTTCCAAGGCCACCGCGGAAATGCGGGACGTGAAGCGGGAAGAGCGGCCGACCGAGATCGAGTGCGAACGGTGTCATCGCAAGCTGGTCATCAAGTGGGGCCGTAACGGCCGGTTTCTCGCCTGTCCCGGGTATCCCGAGTGCAAGAACACGAAGGAGTTCCGCGAAGACGCCGACGGCACGATCATCGTGGTGCCCAAGGAGACCGAGACATCGGAGGTCTGCGAGAAATGCGGGAGTCCGATGGTGATCAAGACCGGCCGGTTCGGCCGATTTCTGGCGTGTTCCGGCTATCCCGCGTGCAAGACGACCCGCTCCCTCGGCACCGGGGTGATGTGTCCTAAACCAGACTGCGGCGGCCAACTCCTTGAAAAGCGAACCAAGAAGGGCCGGATATTTTACTCGTGCGCGAACTATCCCAAGTGTGATTATGCGTTGTGGGAGCGCCCGGTGCCCAAGCCCTGTCCTCAGTGCCGCGCCCCCTTCGTCGTCCAGAAAACGGCGCGCGGCGCGGAGCCCCGGGCGCACTGCATCGCCGAGGGCTGCGGCTACGAAGAAGAAGAGCCCGCGGCGTAAGCAGACAATGAGGCCGAAGGCCCTCCTGCGGGCCGTGCAGCAACCCGCCGCGTAGCCTGTCGCTGAGGCCGCAGGACTTCCCGACCATCCGCTTGATGCTCCCGTGAGTGCCGTGGTATCATGTTTAATATATCGGTCGAGCCGTGTCCGAGCCGGTGCGCGCTCACGGAACGTGGGGAGAGATCGATCCCGTCTCCGTGGGCACCGGTTCACCTTCCTGGAGTGGCGATCCGCCCTTGAACGTGTTTTTAGGTCCGGACATCAGGCTGCCTGCGGACCATCGGCCTCCTTCCCTCGCGGGGCCGAACTCGGCGTCGGACGCTTGCCGCGTGCTGTCGGCGGTGCGGCGCGAGGGGTTGTACGAACGTCGCGAGGGCGACGGTCTGCCCCGCTGGCGGGTGAGCCCTGAGCCGTACTGGTTGGCGCCGGCGGACGTGGAGGCGCTCGAACGGCTGGGGCCGATCCTCCTCGCCTTCTACCGATCGCTCAATCGCCTCTATTACCTGAGCGTCAAGACCCCCAAGCTCTCGTGGGTTCATCGCTACCTCGATCAGGGCAAGCCGGAGTCGGTGATCGAGTACGGCCGGATGCGCCGGGTTCGCGAGCAGGTCCCCGGGATCCTGCGGCCCGACCTCTTCGTGACCGAGACAGGCTTGATCGCCTCGGAACTCGATTCGGTGCCCGGGGGATTCGGGCTGACGGCCGCGTTTCAGGCGGTCTACGGCGAGTTGGGGCATCCCCTCGTCGGCGGGCCCGACGGCGTGGTCCGCGCGTTCGCGGACATGGTTGGTCCCGGGTCCCGCGTGGCGATCGTTGTGTCGGACGAGTCCGCCGATTACCGTGCCGAGATGGCCTGGATCGCGCGGGCGCTGACCGCCCAGGGAACACCCGCGGACGCGGTCGCCCCCGGCGAGGTCACGTTCACGGAGGAGGGGTTGACCGTCGGGCCAGCGGACAGCCCCCGGCGCGTCGACGTGCTCTACCGCTTCTTTGAGCTGTTCGACCTCAAGAACGTCCCGAAGTCGGAGCTCTTCCTCTACGCCGCCAAGAAAGGCGCCGTCAGGATGACCCCTCCCGCCAAGGCGTTTCTCGAAGAGAAATCCGCGATGGCGCTCTGGCATCACCCGGCGCTGGAGGCGTGGTGGCGGGACGATCTGGGAGCGGAGGTCGCCGACGCGCTCTCGCGGCTGTTTCCAAAGACCTGGATCCTGGATCCGTCCGAGGTGCCGCCGCACGCGGTGATTCCCGGCTTCACGCTCGGCGGGCGTCCGGTCCGCGATTGGCGGGACCTTGCGGCCGCGAGCCAGCGGGAACGCCGACTGGTGATCAAGCCGTCCGGCTTTTCGGAGCGGGCGTGGGGAAGCCGCGGGGTGGTGGTCGGACACGACCGCTCGTCGGAAGCCTGGTCCGCCGCGGTGGATGAGGCCCTCCAGGCCTTCCTGACGACCCCCCATGTCCTGCAGGTATTCCATACGGCGCGGCGGGACGACGTGGCGTATTACGACGAAGGGAGCGACGCGATCCGGCCCATGAGCGGCCGGACGCGCCTGTCCCCCTACTATTTCGTGTCGGGTGACGACGTGGTGTTGGGCGGGGTTCTCGCGACGGTGTGCGCGCTGGATAAGAAGCTGATCCACGGGATGGCCGACGCCATCCTCGCGCCGTGCGCCGTGCGCGCCGCGCCAGGCTGTGTGCGTGCGGCAAACCCCCAATGAGGCGGCGTGGCCTGGGAGGCCGCGCCGCGACCGATGGCCAAGGAGCGAACGCGTGACCGACCAATGGAAATACGACCTCCGGGACAGTCTGGAGGCGACGGAGGATCTCATCGAGCGCCTGGGGCTCTCGACGCGTGAAGCCGACCGCCTACGCGAGGTGGTGACGCGCTACCCGATGCGCATCACGCCCCACGTCCTCAAGACCATCCGCTACCAGGGCGATCCCATCTGGCTGCAGGTGGTGCCGACCACCGAGGAGATGGAACCCGACTACGAGATGCAGGATGACCCGCTGAACGAGGAGGGCGACATGGTTGTTCCGCACCTCGTGCATCGCTATCCGGACCGGGCTCTGCTCTTCGTCACCAATCAGTGTCCCGTCTATTGCCGGTTTTGCACCCGCAAGCGCTTCGTCGGCTCGCCGGGGGGCACCATCACGCCCGAAGCGATCGAGGTCGTGGCGGACTACATCCGATCGCACTCTGAGATCCGCGACATCATCTTCTCCGGCGGAGACCCGCTCCTCCTGGTCGACAGTCTCCTCGAACGGATCCTGTCCGCGCTTCGCACGATCCCGCACCTGGAGATCATCCGCATCGGATCGCGCGTGCCGGGCACGCTTCCGTCGCGGATCACGCCCGAGCTGTGCGCGATGCTCAAGACGTATCACCCGCTGTACATGAACCTCCACTTCAACCACCCGGACGAGATCACGCCCGAGGTCGCCGAGGCGTGCGGTCGACTGGCCGACGCCGGTATCCCGCTCGGCAGCCAGACTGTGTTGCTCAAGGGGGTCAACGACAACCCCGATACGATGAAGCGCCTCATGCATGCGCTGCTGAAGATCCGAGTGAAACCGTACTACCTCTACCAAGCCGACCTCGTGACGGGCACCCACCAGTTCCGCACCCCGGTCGAGACCGGCCTCAACATCCTCAGGGCCCTCCACGGCCACACGTCGGGGATGGCGATCCCGCGCTATGTGATCGACGCGCCGGGCGGCGGCGGCAAGATCACGGTGGTCCCTCCGGAGTTCGTGCTCGAGATCAATGCCCGCGAGGTGATTCTGAAGAACTACGAGGACCAGGTGTACCGATACCCGCAGGTTGAGGCCGTCCCGGACGCCGTCCCCGCGGATGATCCCGCGCGGCTGACTCCCCTGCAACGATTACCCTCATGAAGGCGGAAGGAGTGAGATCAATGGTCAAAAACGACCGCTGGATTCGACGAATGGCCAAAGAGCACGGGATGATCACGCCGTTCGAGGAAAAGCAGGTCCGGGACGGCACGATCTCTTACGGCCTCTCGTCGTATGGCTACGATCTAAGAATCTCGGATGATTTCAAGATCTTCACGAACATCAACCACACGACGGTCGATCCCAAGGACTTCGACGTGAAGTCCTTCGTGGATTTCAAGGGCGAGTTCTGCATCATTCCTCCGAACTCGTTCGCGCTGGGGCGCAGCGTCGAATATTTCAAGATTCCCCGCAACGTGATCACGGTGTGCGTGGGCAAGTCCACCTACGCGCGCTGCGGCATCATCACCAACGTGACCCCCTTCGAGCCCGAGTGGGAGGGCCACGTGACGCTCGAAGTGTCCAACACCACCCCGCTTCCCGCCAAAATCTACGCGTTCGAAGGGATCGCGCAGGTCTTGTTCTTCGAGAGCGACGAGGAATGCGAAACGTCGTACGCCGATCGCCGGGGCAAATACCAGGCTCAGCGAGGCATCACGCTGCCCCGCCTGTGATCGTCGCGAGCCGTTTGGCGTGGTAAATTCTTATCCATCTTTGCCGATCGTCCGAGCCGTGATCGGTTCCGAGCGACGAATGAGCGGGGAAGATGCGGGTTATCGGCTTAAACATCCCCAAGTTTCGGCGTCGAGACGGGTGAGGACATCAGATAACCGTTTGGCGGGCCACCGAATTCCCCAAAAGATGAAAAATGCTTGACACCGGAATAGGCATTTGCTATAAGCAAACTTGCCGATGGCAGCAGGTCGGCGGTGTTCGTGACAGGTTCGGTTTCCAGCAAGGGTTTGTTCCGAAAGGAGGGTACGCGCAGTGGCACGAGGAAAGGTAAAGTGGTTCAACGCCAGCAAGGGGTACGGGTTCATCTCCCAGGACGACGGGAGCGACGTGTTCGTCCACTTCTCGGCAATTCAGGGTGATGGTTTCAAAACCCTGGATGAAGGCCAGGAGGTCGAGTTCGACGTCATCAAGGGGGCCAAGGGTCCGCAAGCGGCCAACGTCGTCAAAGCCTGAACGCGTTTACCCTCCCACACGCATGTTAAGGCGCCCTTTCGGCACGTTCCGGAAGGGCGCCCGCGTTTTGCACCGTCTTCTCATCCCGGCCTACGTTGACAGGAATTCCGCGGCGATCATGTCCGCGAGATCGAGCCCCTGGGGTGTGAGTCGAATGAGGGGGCGCCTCGGCTCGACCAAGCCCATCGCGATCAGACCGTCGAGGGGCTGAGCGTAGCGCTCCCACGGGTCGACGGCGAAGCGCGCCCGCAGACGGTCGCCATCGATGCCCCCGATCATCCGGATCCCGAACGCGAGCGCCTCGGCGAGACGGCGCTCCGGGGTGAGCCGCTCCCAGCCCGCCGTCCAGCGCCCGTCCTCCCCTTCCCGGACGTAGTCGTCTGCGTCGAAGTGGTTCCACCAGCGCCGGCCGTTGACGTGCGAATGTGCGCTGGCACCCAGCCCCAGCCAGTCGTCGCCCGACCAGTACAGCAGATTGTGCCGGCACGCGCGGCCGGGCCTGGCATAATTGGAAATCTCGTAGCGATAGAACCCGGCCGCGTCGAGCCGGTCGTGCAGGACGGCCTCGAGTGTGTCGACCTCGTCATCGGACGGCAGCGCAGCGCGCCCCTCCTCGACGGCGAGTCCGAAGGCCGTGCCGGCCTCGGGGGTCAGCGCGTACGCGGACAGGTGGTCGGGCTCCAACGCCAGCGCCGCATCGACGGTGGCGGTCCACGTCTCGGGGGTCTGGTCGGGGATCCCGTAGATCAGGTCGAGGCTTAGATTGGCGCAGCCCGCGCGCCGCGCCGCCTCCCACGCCCGCGCGACGCGCACGGACGAGTGGGCCCGTCGGAGCACGGTCAACTCGCGCGGGTCGAACGACTGAACGCCCAGGCTGATGCGGGTGACGCCGGCGTCGAGGAAGCCGCGGAGCCGGTCGTACGAAACCGTCTCGGGATTTGCCTCGAGGGTGATCTCGGCGTCGGACGCCAGGGCGAATGCCCGCCGGCAGTGGTCGATCAGGCCCGCAATCTCGGAGGGTGCGGCGAGCGAGGGGGTTCCGCCGCCGAAGTACAGGGTGCGGGCGGTTCGCCCCGCGTACGCTCCGCTGTGGGTGTGCGCGTCGATCTCGCAATGCACCGCGTCCTGGTACGCCGAGACGAGGCCGCGCGAAGCGGGGCCGGAGCTGAACGCGCAATAGGCGCACTTGCTCACGCAAAACGGGATATGGAGGTACACACCGAAATCGGGGTCGGACGCGGTGCGCGCCTCGGCGGGGATGGGCAAAACCATGCGTGTTCTGGGCTCGGAATCCGTGGTATGATCCCACCCGCATGAACCGCTGTCAAGAGCGCGCGCTCCGCGCCGAGGGATCGTCTGAGCCTCGGGCGGGGCGCTTCGGAACTCAGGGATGGGGCGATCGATCGTGGACAGGGGACGGACCGGCTGGGGCGATGACGCGTGGATGAGGAGCATGGCGGCATCGCGTAGGCCCCGCCGTCGCCGCCGCGGTCGCTGGGCGGTCTGGCTCGTCCTCGCGGTGGTGGCGGGCTATTTTGGCTCGCTGTACCTGACGGTCACGTCCCGATTCGAGGGGCCGCGGTGGAAGGTGCCCTCCACGGTGTACGCCGAGCCGGTCACCATCTATCCCGGGATGGATCTGGCCGCCCACCAGATCCACGATCGACTCCTGCGTCTCGGGTACGGCCCGGTCGCGGGCGAGCCCACCCGTCCCGGTGAATTTCGATGGACGGACGACCGCCTGGAGCTGTACCTGCAGGATTTCGTCTATCCCGACCATCGCGTTCAGGGATTTCCGGTCGCCGCCGATCTCCGCAACCACCGGGTGGAGCGGCTCGTCCGTTCGGACGACGGCGTCTCGATCCCCAGTGTCGACCTGGAGCCCGAGGTGATCGCGGGCCTCTTCGACGAAAGCTGGGAGGGGCGCCGGCTGGTCCGCCTCGCAGACGTGCCGCCAGGCCTCGTGGACGCGATCGTCTCCATCGAGGATGTCCGGTTTTACAACCACTGGGGCATCGATCCGCGCGCGATCGCGCGCGCACTGTGGACCGACCTGAAGGAGAGAGAATTCGCCCAGGGCGGCAGCACGCTGACCCAGCAACTCGTCAAGAATTTCTATCTCACCCAGGAGCGGACGCTGTACCGGAAGGCCACCGAGGCCGTCATGGCGCTGATGCTCGAGGCACGGTACAGCAAGGGCGAGATCCTGGAGGCATACCTCAACGAGATCTACCTCGGCCAGCGTGGCGACATGGGGGTGTATGGGGTGGGCGAGGCGTCGATTTTCTACTTCGGGAAGGACGTCGAGCGCCTCACGCCGGCGGAGTCCGCCCTCCTGGCCGGGATGATTCGCTCGCCCCGCGCCTACAACCCGCAGACCGACCCGGACCGTGCGCGCGCCCGGCGGGATCGGGTGATCCGTCGCATGGTGGAGCTGGGGAAGATCGGCGCCGCCGACGCCCAGGCGGCCCTGACGGATCCGGTGCCGACGCGCCCCAAGGCGCGCACCGCGGTACGCGCGCCCTACGTGGCCGACGTGGTCCGTGAGCAGCTCGAACGTCTCTATTCGCGCGACGTGCTCACGTCGGAGGGGCTTCGCATCTTCACGAGCCTCGACGTGGAGAAGCAGCGCGCGGCCGAGGAGGCGCTGCGGGCCGGTCTTGCCGGCCTCGATCGGCGCCTGCCGAAAGGTCCCGAGCCGGTGCAGGGCGGGGTGATCGTCATGCAGCCGCAGACCGGCCATATCCTGGCCCTGATCGGCGGCCGGGACTACGGCGAGACCCAGTTCAACCGGATGACCCAGGCGCGACGGCAGCCCGGCTCGCTGTTCAAGCCGATCGCGTACCTGGCCGCGCTGCGCAAGGATGCGGAAACCGGCGCCCCGCTGTATACGCCGGTGAGCGTGGTCGAGGACGTCCCCGTGACGGTGATGGCGAACGGGCAACCGTGGACGCCCCAGAACTACGACAAGGTTTACCACGGGCCGGTGACGCTGCGCACCGCCCTCGAATACTCGTTCAACGCCGCGGCGGTCGGCGTCGCCCAGGCGATCGGGGTCGAGCGCATCATCGAGACGGCGCGCGCGCTGGGCCTCACGACGCCCCTCCCGTCGGTGCCGTCGCTGGTCCTCGGCACGTCGGAGGTCATCCCCCTGGAGCTGGCCGGGGCCTACGCCGTGCTGGCGAACTTCGGCGCCAGGACGGCGCCCTTGATGATCAAGGCGGTCATGGACCGGGACGGCCAAGTCCTGACCCGCAAGGAGATCGCGGTCGAACAGGTCGTCTCGGCCGAGGAGGCGTACCTGATCACGTCGCTCCTGCAGGGCGTGGTCGAGCGTGGAACCGGTCGCGGTGTGCGCGCGCTGGGTTTTGACCGCCCGGTCGCGGGTAAGACGGGTACCACCAGCGACTTTCGGGACGCCTGGTTCGTCGGCTACACCCCGGACACGCTGGCGCTTGTGTGGGTGGGGTACGACCATAATCAGTCGCTCCACCTCACGGGGGCGCAGGCGGCGCTGCCGATCTGGACCGACGTCATGCGCCGCGTGACCGCCGGAGAGCCGATCACCGAGTTCACGCCGCCCCCGGGGATCGTGCTGCGCCGCATCGATCCGGCGAGCGGTCTGTTGAGCAACAGCCGGTGCCCCGACGCGATCATCGAGGCGTTTCTGGCCGGCACCGAGCCGACCGGATCGTGCGCGGGCAGCTCGCCTCGCTTCCTGCGATGGCTGCGCCGGGTGTTGGGGTGACCATCCGGGTTCGCATCGCGCTCGCGACCGTCGCGCTGCTGGGCGGGCTCCTCGCCTGCGCGCTCGAACGGCCGCTGTCCTCTGACGAGCCGATTCCGCCGGACGCCTCGGCGGCGCCGCAGGTGGTCGCCGCGTATCACCTCGTCGAAGATGGGCGGCAGCAACTGGCGATCGGCCAGACGGCCGCGGCGATCGCGACCTTCCAGAAGGCCCTCGCGCTGGCGCCGTCGAGTCCCCACGCCAATTTTGCGCTGGGCGAGGCGAAACTCCGGCAGGCGGACTATCGCGCGGCGCTGATCTATGGCGATCGGGTGGCCCGCCTGGTCGGGGACGATCCCGAGTGGCGGCCGCGCGTGGCGCTGCTGCGCGGCCAGGCGTACGAAGGCGCCGGGGACGTGGCGCGTGCGCGCGAGGCGTACCTCGACGTCCTCAGGCTTGACCCCGGCAACGGCGACGCGCGCGACGGTCTGGGGCGCCTCAGCGACGCCCCGCCAATCCGGTGACGGGGTGATGATCCCTCCGTCGCAGGGGTCGGCCTGCGGGAGCGCGCCATGACGGGGGTCCTGTCTTCCAGGGGGCGGCGCGCGCGGCGGGCGATCGGAGCGGCCGCGATCGCGGCCGTGCTGCTGGTGCTCGCGCTCGCCGCGGTTCCGTTCTTTGTCGATCTCGATCGGTACCGGGACCGATGGCTGCCCGCCGTCGAATCCGCGTTCGGGCGCCGGGTGGAGGTGGGGCGCGTCGAGCTCACGGTGCTGACGGGGCTGGGCGCGCGCGTGGACGGTCTGTCGGTCCACGGCGATCCGGCCGACCCCGAGCCCCTCCTCGCGGTGGAGTCGGTCCGCCTCCGCGTCCGGCTGCTTCCGCTCCTCCGCGGCCGCGTGGTCGTTGCGCGGGTGGTCCTCATCCGCCCCGCCATCCGGTTCGTCGCGCGCCCCGCGGGGGTGACCGCCGCCGGCGTCGGCGCATCCCCCGACCAGCCGCCTGATTCGGCCCGGCCGAACGCATCCCCTTTCGGGCTGGCCGCCCTGTCGCTCGCCGACCTGACGATCCGGGACGGCTCGCTCTCCTACGAGGACCGGTCGGGAGGGGGGGCGGCCCGCTACGAATTGGATCGGATTGATGCGACGTTCGCGCACGTCGCGGTCGGCGAGACCCTCGCGGTGGACGCGACGGGGCGCCTCGCGGGAGTCGACCTCCCGGTCTCGCTCACCGCGACGGCGGGCCCGCTGGACGCAACGTTCAAGCCCGCCGCTCTCGACGCGGCGCTCCAGATCGGCGACAGCCACGTGACGCTCACCGGCACGACCGAGGCGGCGGGGTTCTCCCTGTCGGCTCGGGCCGAGCACCTTGACCTGACGCAGCTTTTGGCGGCGACCCGCCGACTGACCGGCGTCGTGCCCGCGGCCCTCGCGCTCTCGGGTTCGGGCGTGTTCGCGCTGGTGGCGCGGCCGGCTGGCGATCGGTACGAGCTCGACGGCCGGATCGACCTCGATGCCGCCCGCGCCGCTTACGGGACGCGGTTTGCGAAGCCCGAAGGCGTGCCGTGCTCGGCGGCGTTCACCGGCGCGTTGAGTCGGGACGAGACGCGGACGCCGCAGGTGGCGCTGTCCGCCGTCACGGTGCGCCTGCACACCGTCGAGGCCACAGGGCGCGCGACGGTCGCGCTCGGCGAGCGGATCGCCGGACGGGGGGAACTCGACACCGGCGATACGCCGTTGAACGGCTGGGAGCGCCTCGTCCCGGCCCTGGGGGGCGGCGCGCTGTCCGGGCGCGCGCGGCTCCGGGCGTCGTGGGCGCTCGACGCGGCTCACCCGCCGGCGTACACCGCGTCGGTCCGCCTCACCGACGCGCGGGTGGCGGTTGGGGGATGGGCCAAGCCGATCGAGGGCGTCACCGGCACGGTGGTGCTGGAGCGCGGGGTGGTGGTGCTCAAGTCGGTCACGGCGAGGGTGGACGACGGCACCGTGACCCTCCGCGGCCGGATCGACCCGTTCGCGCCGAAGCCCGCGTTCGATCTCGACGTCGGAGTGGATCGGGTGCAGGCGGCCGACGTCTTGGCGCGCTTCACCTCGCTCAAAGACTTCCTTTCCGGTCGGCTGACGGGCCAGGTGGCGCTCTCGGGGGTGGGGACGACGTGGGAAGACCTCGCGCCCACGCTGACCGGGCGGGGCGAGTTGGCGGTGACGGAGGGCGTGTTTCGGACGTTTAACCTCCTCAAGGACGTGCTGGGGTCGGCGGAGGCGCTGGAGACGAGCCGGCTGGCCAAGCGGCCCGACACGCCGTTCGACCGCTTTGCGGCCTCGGTCGAGATCCGTGACCAGGCGTTGCGCATTACGGATGCCCGGCTTTCCGCGGGGGAGTTCGGCGCGACCGCGGATGGCGTCGTCGGGTTCGACTCATCGATCGACGCCAGGGTGCGGGTGAGCGTACCCCGGTCGGCGGTCGGCGGATTCGCGACCACCGCCTTGGGCGCCGCGCTGGCGGACGACGACGGCCGCCTCCATGTCCCGGTCCGCCTCTCGGGACGGCTTCCGAAGCCGTCCGTCGCCCTGGACCGGACCGCGGCGCTGGATGAGGCGAAGCAGCGCCTGCGCAAGCGGGCGAGCGAGACGCTACGCGAGTTCCTGGATCAGCCGGAGTCGGGCGGGAAAGCGTCCCCCCGGGACCTGCTCAAAGGGTTGCTGAAGCGGGAGGGCGGTCGGTGACGGGTCGTCGCGCGATCGCGCGACCTACCGCGAGCGGGAACGGCCGCGCGGCTTCTTGTCCGCGACGGCGAGCCGGCACTCCTGGATCCGCTTGCGGAGGGTGTTCCGGTTCATCCCCAGCAGTTCGGCCGCGCGGCGCTGGTTGCCGCCGGTCTCCTTGAGCGCGAACGCGATCAAGGGCCGCTCCACCTCCTTCATCAAGAAGCCGTAGAGATCCCGGCCGCCGCTCTCGCTGAAGGCGTGAACGAACGCCTGGAGCTTCTTCTGGACGAAGCCGTCCAGAAACTCCCCTTCAGGGCTTTCCTGTGCCGGCGAGGTCGTGGCGGGGCGCGCCTGGCCGGGCGGCGAGGACAGGGCCCGCCCGACGGCCTGGATCTCGGCCGCGGTCTGCTGGAGCAGGGGGCCGGGGGCGATGATGACGTAGCTTTTGGATTTGGTCTCGATCAGGCGGCGAAGGCGCGCGCCGTCCTTGTCCCACTCGGCGGGCGTTTCCGCGACGATCATCCCGAACCGGTCCGCCTCGATCGGCGGGACCTGCGTCAGCCGCCTGCGGGTGATGGTCACGCCGGCGTCGGCCCCGTCAGGAAACGCGAGCGGCAACTGGGCGCTCGCGTTGACCACGAGCATCCGAAGCCGTTTCGCGTCGGGGGCGTGAGCGGGGATGGATTTGGCTTTCGGTCGGGCGAGCATGCGCGAAGGAGACGTTGGGTGCCAGTCGTTCCGGGTTCGTTAAGGAGCACCCTTCTAGCACAGAGCGTCGGGACGTGTCAACCACGCGCCGTCACGTCGCGGGACGCGCGGCGACGAGCTGGCGCAGAAAGTAGCGGTGGACGCGGTCGTCGTCGGTCAGCTCGGGGTGAAACGCGCTCGCCAGGATCGCGCCCTCGCGGACCAGGACCACGCGGTCGCGCCAGCGGGCGAGGATCTCGACCTGCGGTCCCGCGTCCGCGATGAACGGCGCGCGGATGAACAGCGCGCGAAGCGGCGACGCGCCGAAGAGGGGCGCGTCGATCACGGTCTCGCAGCTCTCGATCTGCCGGCCGAACGCGTTGCGCCGGACGGTGACGTCGAGCAGACTGAGGCGGGGTTGGTCCGGCGTCTCCTCGAGACGTTTCGCGAGGAGGATCAGCCCCGCGCACGTTCCGAAGAGGGGCAGGCCGCGCCGTCGGTGGTGGTCCTGGATGGCCGCGTCGAGGCCGCTCTTCTTCAGCAGCAGGCCGATCGTGGTGCTCTCGCCGCCGGGCAGGATGAGGCCGTCGACGCGGTCAAGATCGGCGGGCGACTTCACGGGGAGGGGGAGGGCGCTGAGGCGCGCGAGGACCTCGCAGTGGGGACCCACGTCGCCCTGGACCGCCAGCACGCCGATCCGGAGCTCGGAGGGCGTCACCATCCGCGGTGTTGGAGCAACTCCTTCTCGTCGAGCTTGCGGACGTCGAGTCCTTCCATGGCGCCGGGCAGGTCCTCCGATACCCGGGCCACGACCTCGGGCTGGTCGTAGTAGGTGGTCGCCTCCACGATGGCGCGCGCACGGGCCTTGGGGTCGCGCGACTTGAAGATCCCCGAGCCCACGAACACGGCCTCGGCGCCGAGCAGCCGCAGGAGCGCGGCGTCGGCGGGCGTGGCGATGCCGCCCGCGGCGAAGTTCGGCACGGGCAGCTTGCCGGTCTTCGCCACCTCGACCACCAGATGGTAGGGCGCGCCGAGCGTCTTGGCTTCGGCCATGAGTGTTTCGGACGGCGCGACCGACAGGCGGCGCATCTGCTCCACGATCTGCCGCAGGTGGCGTACGGCTTCGACCACGTTGCCGGAGCCGGCCTCGCCCTTGGTGCGGATCATCGCCGCGCCCTCGCCGATCCGGCGGAGCGCCTCGCCCAGGTCCCGGGCGCCGCAGACGAACGGCGCCTCGAAGCGGTGCTTGTCGACGTGGTGATGCTCGTCGGCGGGCGTGAGGACCTCGCTTTCGTCGATGAAGTCGACGCCGAGGTGCTGGAGGATCTGGGCTTCGGCAAGGTGGCCGATCCGGCACTTGGCCATCACGGGGATGGTGACCGCCTCCATGATCGCCTTGATGATCTTGGGGTCCGCCATGCGCGCCACCCCGCCCTGGGCCCGGATGTCGGCGGGCACGCGCTCCAGCGCCATCACCGCGACGGCGCCCGCCTCCTCGGCGATGCGCGCCTGATCTGGCGTCGTGACGTCCATGATTACGCCGCCCTTGAGCATCTCGGCCAGCCCCACCTTCACCTTCCACGTGCCCTGTTCCATCGTCTCCCCTTT
>Ga0210377_10000411_pt1 | contig 40980 bp, 30 predicted proteins | sample PLM4_65_b1redo_FD_155480 | JGI IMG/M metagenome (GOLD analysis project Ga0210377, IMG submission 155480) | Groundwater sediment microbial communities from an aquifer in East River, Colorado, USA - PLM4_65_b1 redo | ecosystem: Environmental > Terrestrial > Soil > Riparian zone | place: USA: East...
TGGTGCGACTGCCTTGGGCTACTCGCCAGAAGCTGGGCTATGAACTTGGCGGGCATTTCACGCCCATGGCGAATCGTTTGGTCGCCGAGCACATCGCGGCGTTTATGAAGTCGCGGGGATTGCTTCCAGCGCCAACTTCGTCGGAGGCAGTGCAAGGCCTGGAGGCGTCGGCGCGCAAATCGGTTCGGCGGCCGCAAAGCAAGTACGTACTTGGCATCTCGTGCTTCTATCACAATTCTGCGGCCTCGCTGATTCGGGATGGCGAAATCGTGGCGGCCTGCGAGGAGGAACGCTTCTCGCGCGTGAAGAATGATCGGCGCTTCCCCCACAACGCGATCAACTACTGCCTCGAGGAAGCGGGGATCTCGCAGAAGGAGTTGGCGGCCGTCGCCTATTACGACAACACGGCGCTGACTTTCGAGCGAATTTGCCATGCGTTGATGGCAGTCGACCGGCAGTCCGCGGAGAAGATGTGGCTGAAAATCATGCCCGCCTGGCTGCGCATGAAGCTGCATTTCCCCAGGCTCCTTCGAGGCTTTCTGCATTACGACGGTCCGCTATTGCAGGGCGCACACCATCGTTCGCATGCCGCCAGCTGCTTCTATCCGTCCCCCTTCGAGAGCGCGGCGATATTGACTGTCGATGGCGTGGGAGAGTGGGCGACCGCCACCATTGGAGTAGGCAAGGGCAATTCGGTGCGATTGACAAAGGAAATGCGCTTCGCCAACTCGCTCGGCCTGTTGTACTCGGCATTCACGCATTTCACCGGATTCAAGGTCAACTCGGGCGAGTACAAGATGATGGGGCTCGCCCCATACGGCAAACCGATCTATGCGGAGCGCATCCTCGAAAAGCTGGTGGATCTGAAGCAGGATGGTTCGGTGGAACTGAACATGCAATATTTCGGTTTCTTGCGCGACGTGCAGATGACCAACCAATCATTTGCCGAGCTGTTCGATGGGCCTCGTCGGGCCCCCGAGAGCCGGATCACGCGCCGCGAGATCGACTTGGCGCGATCCATTCAATCCGTCACGGAAGAAGTCATGCTGCGCATGGCTCGCACGGCTCGTGAACTCACAGGAGAGAAGAATCTCTGCATGGCGGGCGGGGTGGCATTGAACTGTGTCGCCAATGGACGTTTGCTGCGCGAAGGGCCTTTCGAAAACATCTGGATTCAACCGGCGGCCGGCGATGCAGGGTGCGCACTGGGTGTGGCGCTGGACGTGTACCACAGCTATTTCGGCCAGCCCCGCAAGGTACGCGGCGATGGGCGGCCCGCCCAAGGCGGCTCCTACTTGGGGCCGGAATTCAGCGACGATGAAATCCGTGGCTATCTCGAGACCCAAGGAATACCCTTCCAGAAGCTGAGCGGCGAAACTCGCAATCGTGTGTTGGCAGACTACCTCGCACAGGGAAAGGTGGTCGGGCATTTTGCTGGCCGGCTCGAGTTCGGCCCGCGTTCCCTGGGAGCAAGGTCAATTTTGGGCGATCCACGAAATCCCGACATGCAGGCAGAACTCAATCTGCGAATCAAGTACCGCGAATCCTTCCGGCCTTTTGCACCGGCAGTACTTGCCGAGAGAGTGTCCGAGTATTTTGAGTTCAAGGGTGAGAGTCCTTACATGCTCATGGTTGCCCCCGTCAGAGAGGCGCGCAGGCTGCCGCTGGGCGACGGTATCGGTGCGGACGACGACTTGCTGCCGGTGGTGCGCCGGTTGCGGAGCGATTTGCCAGCGGTCACGCATGTCGACTATTCGGCGAGACTGCAAACCGTGCGCCGCGAAGATCATCCCGTCTTCTATGACCTCATCGCGGAATTTCATCGAAAGACAGGTTGCGCGGTGGTGGTGAATACGTCGTTCAACGTGCGCGGAGAGCCCATCGTTTGCACTCCCCAGGACGCGTACCGGTGCTTCATGCGAACCGAGATGGACGTACTTGCGCTAGGCGACTTCATTCTCCTCAAGCCGCAGCAGCCGGCTTGGCCGGAGGGCAAGGGCGAAGGCCTGGAGAGCGAGGATATTGCCGCGGTGGCCGCCGAATCACACCCGCCGAAGCTAGTGGAGAAGCTCGCCCGCCTGTTCGAGAGGGAATTTTGGCCGACGGCGGGAAAAATTGCTGCCAAGGGCGGCGTCCTGGTCAGCGAGAAATTCGGCAACAAGGCGACGACTTGGGTGGATGCAGACGAGCCGACTGACCTGCGCTCCCTATTCGAGCTGCCGGGCGCGCTGAGCGCGGAACGACCCGATCCTCTCGAGTTTGCTGCAGAATTGACTAGGCCCTGGCACGGGCGCGAGGCGGCGCAATTGCTCAGACCGGTCTTGGCGCAATTGATTCGGGCGGGATTGGACCACCCCGTGGACGCCGAGCTCGAAGAGCAAGTCAGCGAATCCGTCTACGTCATGTTTTAACCAAAGCCAGGGCGGGTCTGCCATTGCCAAGCTGTGCTGCCTTCATCTGGTGCACATTTCAGGTTTTTCAGCGTTTTGGTGGACGCGTTCTTCGTTCGACACAAACCAAAGAATCCTTCTCCTACCAAAGGACCGATGGAGCGAAAATCCCACGCTTTCGATGGCGCGCCGAGAACCCTCGTTGCTTTTCAGAATGCCAATGAATGCAGTTCGAGTCCCGGCGTCGGCCAGGTCTCGCAATATCTGCCGCAGATTGCGTTGGTATAAGCCTTGGCGCCGGTAGGCGGGGTGCGTGAAGAAGTCGTAGAGCACCACGCTGTCCGATGGAAGCGAAATTGTAACTCTTACACCTTGCAGCGTATGTTTCTGCGTTCCTGCGGCTACCCACCCAAAATGAATTAATTTTCCTTCTCGGCTAACGGAATAAAGTGTTTCCCCGGAACTGAATCGCTTTAGGGCCTGCGCAAGAAGCTGACGTCGGCCGAGCCAAGGATCGCACTCGTCGTAGAGAAGCAGGTTTTCATAGCGTTGAACGAGAATCTCGGCGTCGCGTCCGACCTCGGAACGCGCGGACTTGCATTCGATTGTGTACTGCAGGTACACGACGTCTTCATAGAAGATAGACTTGATCCAATTAAACAGCTTGCGAGGGGTGGCCCGTTTCAGACGGGCGCGCACGGTCTTCAGCCACGAAATCACTTCCCACAAATCTTCGCGGTGAATCCGCGCGGCCGCCAGCGCCGTCCTTAGCTTTCGCCATGCGTATGCAGCAATGTCCATTCGCAGTTTGGCCACTCGAGAGAAATGTACGGTTGGGAGAACCAGTTCCTGCGATTCATTTGCAACGAACTCCTTGTACTGGTCCCCGCCCGGGGTCAGATCAATTCGATGAAACCCCTCTTCCTTGAGCATTCTGGCGAGTTCAATCAAGTGCACCTTGCCGGGCGAGTTGCGGCTCTCCGTCGGGTCATAGGCGGTCAGGCCGAGCAGCAAGGTGTCCCTGCTGCAGGCGCCAAAGTGGAACGATACCGGCCGGCCGTCGGACCACAGCACCGTGAAGTGATTCGATTCGGGAAACTCCTGCCGCTCGACGAAGAAGGGCTCTTTGCGCGGATTGTCCGCAAAGGGCCGCACGCCCTGCGTCGCCTCCTGGCGAAAGTCGCACTGCGAACGCAAATGCCCAAGCAATTGCAATGTACGTTCTTTGTCACGCACGCGTTCGAGAAAGTAGCCCCCTTTCTTCTTGAGGCGGTTGATCTGGTTCCTGATGGATTTCGTCCTTACCAACTGATCGAAGCGGGTCGTATCATCGAGGTTCCACACTGGCGAACGCGCGGCGTGAAAGCTGGCGAAGATGCCGTTCTGCGCCAGATGCCGGGAAGTGAGGAACCCTGTCGGGCTACCAGGAGCTAGCCACTTCCAAGCCCACTGTGCTGGCCCGAGTGTCTTCTTGATCGCAATTAAACATTCTTCGATAAAGCGCTCATCGATCTTAGGCAATGCAATCCAACCGCAGTATTCCGCGTGTACATCGCCCGCATGCGTGATGGCACGATCCGCTCGATTCCTCGCCAGGGCCATCAGACCGACAAGTTGACCGCTGGAATCATGACCGAGGCACACAATCGGCTCGTAAAGCATTTCGTGCTGTCGATACCAGCTGATGACGAAGGCTGGTTCCTGCAGAAGGGTGAACTTGCGGTCCTGCTCAGCCAGCTTCTTCCATTGGCCAATGAACGCCCTGTCCGCGATCAGCGGAAGAACTTGAAGTCCAATTTGCAGCGACAGCTCGAATTCCATCCTGGCTCGTTGAGTTCTAGCGGCCTTGTGCCCGGTGCTATTTGATAGAAAGGCTAGAGAAACTCACGGGACATCGCAAGAGAGACGGAGTCGAACGGTTTTCTCGAAGAGGGCGCTTCAACTGTGCTCATGCGGTCGAACGCGGCCGTTCGGCTTCTACCAATAGCAACTCGCCGAGTTGATTGAGAAGCGGGATGTTCTCCGCCATTCGCGACAAGGCAACGGGCCGAAAACCCAGGTGGCCTGCCCAAGGCAGCGTTATCTGGATCGGGCGGCACTGGACTTTCTCAAAATAGTTGCCGCACTCTCGCACAATCTCATCGCGCCGATACATATAGCGATAAATTCCGCTATCCGGATACTGGCCAACCTGCGGAATCATTCGAATCCGTTGGCGCAAGGAGTAGTGATGGGCGTCGAACACGAACTTGCCGTCGCTGGTCAGTGCATCGGCAACGACGCGATACATCGCCTGGACTCGGTCACGAGTGGGCAAGTTGGAAATCAGGGTGGAAAGCGCACGGTGGAAGCTCCGGTTCGCGACAGCGGGCCTGGTGCAATCGGCCTGCACCAACGCGATGCGCCAGCTGGTCTCGATTCGCGAAGCCAGTTTCCGCAATACGGCCAGGGAGAAATCTATCGCGACAACTGTTGCGAAACTGCGCGCCAAGATGGTGGTGAGTCTTCCCTTCCCGCATCCTAGTTCCAGTACCGACATGCCTTGCAGCGGTCGCAACGATTCAATCGTGGGAACAATTTCCATTTGGCTCAGCGCCGAAGTTTCCCACTTGAAGTTATCTCTGAATGCGCCATCATCCCTTCGTTGATGTTCATGGCGACTTGCGCTGTCCAGGCTGGTAGGGTCGAATAGACGGGCAATGCCGTCGGCAATCGCGTATTCGGTCCGGCACTCAACGCAACGCAGCGTGCCGTGGAGAATGTGTTTCTCGTCTTGGCCAGTGCCGGTGTGGCGCAAGGCATTGCCATCCAGAGGGCAGCGCAAGAATTGAACCAGGTCCGACGGATAGCCCGGATACATATCTGCTATAAACGCAAGGGTGGCTGTTCGATGCCCTCGTGATCTGCCACCGGGATCGTCGGAAGTTTCACAAAGTGGCAAGGCTTGGCAAAATTTGCGGTGCAGTTCGCATTGTCACCAGGTCGAGAATGCGGCGGTATGCCGATTGCCGATATTACGTTATCTCTTAGGGCGCCAATGCCTACAGTATTGCAAGAGATTGTGGCTTGCAATGTCGTCAGTTGGGCGCTCATGAACGCGGAGACTGGTTGATGGACGAGCACTTGTATCAAGAGCTGTTGGCGAAGCTGGACAGCACTTTTTCCGCCCTTCCTGACAAGCCGGAGGAAACCGCTGAAAGTACGCTGCAGGCCCTCTGGTGCGCGGCGTCGGGAAATCCGATGTCAGTCGTCCTGGCGGGCAGATCGCCGCGCGACCGATTGGATGAGCGGGGTACGGCGGTATTGCGACAACTGGTCGATCGCCGAGTGTCGGGCACACCGCTAGCGCACATCACAGGTTGGCAACATTTCATGGGGTTGGAACTACTGGCCGGTCCGGGGGCTTTGGTGCCACGCAAGGAGACCGAGATCCTGGGTCACGCGGCACTCAAATTGTTGCGTGACGTGGTGCGCGCCCGCGGCAAGGCGCTAGTGGTGGATGTTTGCTGTGGGTCGGGGAATCTGGCGGTATCCTTGGCCAGGCACGAAGCCGCGGCCAGGGCGTATGCCGCGGATATCAGTCACGAGGCAGTAAGACTTGCGCTGAGAAACGTTGAGCAGCTGAGTTTGGCCGAGCGTGTCACCGTGCGACAAGGAGATTTGCTGAGTCCCTTCGACACTGCGGACTTTTATGGCCAGGTCGACCTGTTGACCTGTAATCCGCCGTATATATCAAGCGCGAAGGTGAATACCATGCATGAGGAAATTCGCGCCCATGAGCCGCGTGAGGCGTTCGACGGCGGGCCATTCGGCATCCGGATCGTGCAGCGGCTGGTTCAGGACGCAGTGCGCTTTCTGCGTCCTGGCGGTTGGCTTGCGTTTGAACTGGGGCTTGGGCAGGGCATCCCGGTCATGGAGCGTATGCGAAAGGACGGGCGCTACAGGGAGCTCGTTGCGGTGCACGACGAGCGGCGACAGGTACGGGCGATTGCCGCCAGGCTCTAGGCTCAAGCCGCCGGCGGCGCCAGTGGTGTCGGCGGAGATGTGCCGCTCTTGCAGCGGTCTACGTGGGTCCTTCTTGACGCATGGCTACACGGAGAGCACAGACATAGCCGCCTGGGCGAATGCAAGAGATCCCTGGAATTCAGCGTTCTCAAGCAGTATGGGCGTGGCCATGGCGGCCCAAAGCCTTTCGCGCAACCACTTAACGGCATCGATTGCGGAATTTGGCAGTGCGAGGCGCGCAATTGCACGAATCGAGGCTGCGGGCAGAAAGCGATGTGATCGTGCTGCTCGGACTAGGCGAAGCCCCTCAATTCGATCGGTACGAGCAAGCGCATAGGCGGCCGAGAGCAGGGCTTCGGCTGAAAATCTGCGCATGTCGTCTCCGCGACGGGCATCCAGCGTGGCATCCTCACGCCGCGCTTTGTGAAGAATCCGCAATGTTTCGAGTTGCAGCTGCCCCGAGCCGGCAGCTCGCGACATTTGCAGACCGTGGCGCCGGTAGCGAAGCAGCGCCGAATCGACGTACGCAAAGGTCGTTAACCGTGACGCACGCAAGAGGAAGTCGTAGTCGCTGCTGTAGCGCAGCGAGCGGTCAAAGTCTCCCGCGCGCTCAAGCAGTGAGCGCCGAACAAGAACGGTCGGCGGGTGCACGAAATTCCCCGCCAGCATCGGATCGTATACCCGACCCCAACGAACTCCCAGCGCGATTCCTGTTTCGTCGAAACGAACGAACTTGTCGTCGGGAAAAACCCTTGTGATGCCCCCCACGCGCTGTAGCGTCCCATAGTAAGCCTCGATATGCGACGGATCGAAGTCCTCGAACGGATCGCGGAATGCGCTGAAATTGCTGCAGACCAATTCTGCTTCGGGAACGGCTCGAAGAGCGGCAAGCTGTGCCCGCAGGCGCTCGGGACGTGCCAGATCATCTCCGTCCATCCACGCCACGAATTCGCCCCGGGCCGCGAAATGGCCCGCGCTTCTGGCCGCTGCAAGTCCGCCGTTGGCCTGATCGACTACGCGGATTTCGCTGCCGAAGCGGGCGAGAACATCGCGGGTGCCGTCGGTCGAACCGTCATTTACCACGATGACTTCGGAGTTGACGCCTGCCTGATCGAGGCAGCTCCTCACCGCCCCTTCAATGAAAGGCGCGCAGTTGAATGCCGGAATAACGACGCTCACAAGCCCGGGCGCCGTGGTGCGGTTCATCCTAGCCTCTGGCCGGCCGATGACCCCGGCCGATCTTGCGGACGAGGTGATTGATTGCCGCAGACGCCAATCTTGGGAACCGGTAGCAGGTTGGCAGCGAATCCTTCCAGGACCAGGTCAAATGAAAATCGCCGCGGAAAAAAGTGACTGCCATCTTCGCCAACCACTGCATCGACTGGCTCATACTGAGGTCCTGGGTCGTGACCGCATGTGCCCATCCCTGAATATCGCGCCATAGCGAAACTCCGCGCTTTCCCACGGGATATGCAGCAGAATTCGCCGGCGGCGCGGACAGCGCGCCAAGCTTGTACTGGGCATACAGTAGCGCCAGCCGCGGGAAATCGTATCCGCAATAGAACGGCAGGGCACAGGTCGCGTCGAGACGTGGATTGATCTCAAGAAAACTGATCGATCCGCTTCGGTCGTCTACTAGAAACTGCGCGCAGCCGATGCCCGAGTAGTTCAGTTCTTCCGCCAACAACGCGCAATATGCCCAGAGCCTACTTGTGGGTGCATACGAAATCCCGTCCGCGCCATAGCCAGTGCCATCCAGCTCGTCGGTCCGCAGGACGCGCTGCTCGAAATACGCAAGCAGCAGACCCTTATCGGCGACGAAGTGGCAGTTGTGGCGAACGCCAGACGCGAATTTCTGTACGACCAGAGACTCATGGCCTATCGGCCAGGCGGGCAAGAGTTTTCTCAGATCCGCCGCTGTCTCAACAATCAACGCCTTCTTACCGCCGAGCGTGGTCTGTGAACTGGTCGGCTTGACGACGCAAGGGTAGCCAATGCGCTCGGCCACTAGCGCCAATTCGGAATACTCAGAAATCCCGCGGAAATCTGCCCCCGGGATGCCAGCTTGCGAGGCAACTTGGTACATGCGGAACTTGTTGAGGCACGTCTCAATGGCCGCTGGGTCGGCCATTACCAGTTGGACGGACGAAGGGATGCTCCCCCTGTGGCGCATCAGGCAAAGAATATCAATGTCACCAACGGGAAAGACGAAATCGATCTCCTTGTGTTCAGCCAGGTAATTCGCCAGGGCGGTGATGAAGCGCGCTTTGGACTTCTTGATGTCAGGGTGTCGCCAAGTCTCTGACGTGTAACGCGAATATTGCGTGAATACTCGCCTTTCCCCGCACCCGAGAACGACGCGGCAGCCCTCCTTGGCCAACGACCGGATAACCGTGAGCGTCTGACAATAATTGCCAATTACCAATACCTTGGAGTGAGATATTTTCTTGCAGAATGATTCGGCGGAGAAACTTATTGACCAGCAGTCCTACACACTTGCAAGCGAGGTCAGCGTGAAGATCGAGTGAATGCTCTTCAAGCGACGCTTGATCGGGCCCGGTCTGGCTTCAGTTCGCGGCATCGGCATCTTCACGAATTCCACACGCCGGATCAGAGCGAGCCGGTCACGGTCTCGGTCAAGTATGATACGCGCTCCGCAACTGCCCAAGCAAAGAACGAGAGAAATCTCGATGAGCATCGTCGCCGTGGTGGGGCTCGGCTACGTTGGCCTTCCCCTCGCAGTGGAATTCGGCAAATTGCACACCACGATTGGCTTCGATCTCAACGCGGAGAAAGTCACTCAATACCGCAAACACGTTGATCCGACAGGCGAGGTTTCTTCCGCCGATCTGCGCGCAGCCAGCAAGCTGACAACCACGACAGATGCGGCGGCTCTAGCAGATGCGGATTTTGTTATTGTCGCCGTGCCGACGCCGATCGATTCTGCCCGCTTGCCTGATTTTCGACCGCTCATTGGCGCTAGCGAAGCGGTGGGTCGGCACATGAAGCAAGGTGCGATAGTCATCTACGAGTCGACCGTGTACCCAGGCGCAACCGAGGAAGTATGCATTCCGGTGCTTGAGCGATATTCCGGCAAGAAATGGAAGCGGGATCTTCATGTCGGATATTCGCCCGAGCGCATCAATCCCGGCGACAAGGAGCACACGCTCGCGCGAATCGTGAAAGTTGTTTCCGGCGACAGCCCGGAGACGCTCGAGGCGGTCGCCGGGCTGTACGGCTCGGTAGTGACGGCCGGGGTGTATCGCGCCTCAAGCATAGCCGTAGCCGAGGCAGCCAAGGTCATCGAGAACACCCAGCGCGACCTCAACATTGCGCTCATGAACGAGCTCGCGCTGATTTTCAACCGGCTTGGTCTGGACACTCTCGAGATACTGCAGGCAGCCGGAACAAAGTGGAATTTCCTGCCGTTCCGGCCAGGTCTGGTGGGCGGTCATTGCATCGGCGTCGATCCTTACTATCTGACCCACAAGGCTGAGATGATCGGCTATCACCCGGAAGTAATTCTGGCGGGGCGGCGTATCAACGACAACATGGGCAAATTCATCGCCGAACAGACCATCAAACAGATGATCCGCGCCGGCAGCCAGGTGCGTGGTGCCAAAGCAAACTTGCTCGGCCTGACATTCAAGGAAAATGTTCCCGACCTGCGAAACTCGCACGTTATTGACGTCATCAGGGAACGGCAGTCCTATGGGGTGAATGTCTTCGTGCACGATCCGGTCGCGGCGCCGGTCGAAGCGCGCAAGGAATACGACATCGAACTGGTTGAATGGGATCTGCTCCCGGTGGCGGACACCATAGTCGTTGCGGTTGCGCACAAGGAAATTCTCCGCCGGAATGTTTCGGATTACAGCAAGAAGCTCATTTCCAACGGCTGCTTTGTGGACGTCAAGTCGCAATTTGATCCAGCGACGTTGCGGGCCGCCGGAATGAACGTGTGATGCCTTTAGAGAGAGTATGATTCGTAGGACGTGATGGGCCGCAGCCTGCAATGCAGTTACGCGCCCCCCAATAGATCCAAGTCGTGAACGGAGAATTGGTCAGTGTAGTCATTCCCACCTTCAATCGGGCCGGTTTGATCGCCCGCGCCATCGACAGCGCTCTCGCGCAGACCCATCCCGCACTCGAAGTCATCGTAGTAGACGACGGATCAACGGACGGTACTGCCGAACTGGTCAGGAGACGCTACGCCGCGGAGTTGCGTGTGCGTTGCCTGACGCAGACGAACCAGGGCGTGTGTGCTGCGCGAAACCGCGGTTTGGCCGAGGCACGCGGCGACTACGTGGCGCTGCTCGACTCAGACGACGTTTGGAGGCCGTGGAAGCTCGAGCTGCAGCTAAGCTGCCTTCGTGCTGTACCCGAAGCAGGAATGGTTTGGACTGACATGGAGGCAATCGGGCCCGATGGCAATATTCTAAGCCGCAAGTATCTGCGGACGATGTACCGGAACTCCTACCGCTGGTTTCCCAAGGCCTCGAATTTGTTCTCGAGCAGCCGGCCGCTCGCCGATATCTGCTCTGAGACCATTGCGCCCGTTTCCACGGCTCGACTCTACTGGGGCGATATCTATTCGCCGATGATAATGGGCAATCTCGTGCATACATCAACGGTACTGCTCCGGCGCGAACGCCTTGCACGCGTGGGTCGATTTAACGAATCGTTGAAGATTTCAGGTGAAGATTACGACTTTCATCTGCGCACCTGCAGGGAAGGGCCGGTGGCTCTTGCTGACGTGTCATCGATTCAGTACCAAGTTGGTCGAACTGATCAGCTTTCACACAGCGCCTACGCTATTCACATGGCGCGCAATTTCTTGGCGACGATTACCCCCGCGCTCGAAAGGGATCGCGAACGTATCCGGCTGCCTGCCAACATGCTTGCTGCGGTACGGGCTTTTGCGCATGGCTGGATTGGTATCGAACTGTTCGAGCTTGGCGACAACGTGGAGGCGCTGCGATACATGGGGCAGAGCTTGCATTTGCGCGCCTGGCAACCGAAGATCTGGGTGTTTTACGTACTGTCGCTGTTGCCCCCTCGGACAAGCGGCGTTGCGATGAGGTTTTTGCGCGGAATTCGCGACACACTGCGTGCACTCGCGCGCCGGTAACCCCGACCTATCCCGCATTCGGGGGCGTGCTTGATGGCGGTGGCGCGTGATTCTTGGTAGCAGTAAAGCCGACGTTGCTCCCAATCAGAGGGATCGATATGGTGTGCCGTGAAGAATTGGGTTTGCCTCAATGAGTTCGACGGGTGCGGAAATCGGCTGGCATCCGGCCTTCGGAGCCTGCGTGGCGTCCGCATCGCTTACGCTGCTGGGAGGGAGCACCACCGGCGTGTATTCAAGTAATTGGGATCTCATGCCGCGCAAACGGGCAGAGTAGCGCACTCGGCTTTCACCCATGTCCTCGATACAGAAGCTTTTCCTGCACTTTGGCCAGTTCTTCGGTACTGGCACGATCTTTCTGTTGCTCAGCTTCGTGACGTTTCCGATTTTGACGCGATTTCTCACCCGCGAAGACTACGGAATTCTCGGTCTGGTCACGAATACGATCGCCATCGCCGTGGCAATCGCCAAGGGCGGCCTGTCCGACAGCATCATTCGTTTCTATCGCGAATACACGGATAGTACGCAGCGCCTGGCCCTGTTCACCTCCACCGTGGTGACTCGTGCAGTTCTGTTTGCGGGGATCGTCGTTGCTGTGTACCTCTTCACGCTGCCAAATATAAAGAGGTTCATCGGCGTAGATGCGCGCTATTTCGACAGCTTCTTGATCATGGCGGTGTACCTTTTCGTGCGACCGCTCAATATCGTCGTCATGAATTGCATGCGCGCGCTGGGAAGAATCTTTCTTCTCAACGCGTTCAATGTCCTTACGAAGGTCGTGGAAATCGCACTTGCATTCTTGCTTCTGTTTTGGCTGATTGGTGAGCTTTATGGCTACTTCCTGGGAGTCGCATTAGCCCAAGTCGGCGCGACTGTGTTTTTGTATCGCTGGCTGCTGAAGAGTCACGGCTTCTCCATCAGACAGGTCTCAGGGACGCTTACCGTGGATTTGTTGAGATTCGGTGTGCCCTTGCTGCTCACCGAGATTGCCTATCTGCTGCTGTCATTTACTGACCGCTACATGATCGTCGCCTATCACGGGCAGGCCGTGCTTGGGCTGTACACCGTGGGCTACAACGTGCCGTCATACATCAATGACATGGTCATGTTTTCCCTGTCCTACGCGGTTGTTCCGATCTACACCGAGATCTACCGGCGCGAAGGCAAGGTGGCGACGGAAGTATTCCTGAGTCGTTCTCTGAAGTATTACGTCTTGGCGGTAATTCCCCTGTGTGTCGGCTATGCCGCAGTTGCGGAGGACACGCTCACGGCCTTGGCATCCGCCAAATATACTGAGGCGGCCGGGTTCTCGCCGATCGTATTGATAGGCCTGGTGTTCCTGGGGATGAATTCAATTCTGTATGCCGGACTATACGTGCAGAAGAGAACCGGGCAAATGCTCTCCATCATGTTGGCTGCCGTCGCGATCAACATCGGGGCAAACGTGCTGCTGTTGCCGCCGTACGGGGCAACGGGAGCCGCCATTGCTACGATGATTTCTTGTATCGCCTCATCGGTGCTGACTGCGATTCTGAGTTGGCGATATCTTCGAATAGGCATCCCTTACTTCACGATCGCATATTATTCTGCAGTATCGGTTCTTATGTATTTCATTGTCACGTGGATCGACACCGACCATCCGTGGCTCAATCTGGGGACGCGTATTCCACTCGGAATGGCGATTGTGGCGGCCGCCACGCTTGCACGCGAAAAGGAGATTCGAGCATACGCTTGGCGTCTCATCGAAGCAGTTGCGGGAAAGTGGCTTAAGCGGAGCTAAGGAAGGGGATGGCGCTCAGCAGTAAGAATCCGATGGCGCCTTGTTGCGGCAATTTCATGTGAGAAGCGAGGGGAGCAAGTGCTACGGGAAATGAAGAAGGCCGCGCTTGCCGGGCTGAAGCGGCTTGGAGCCTTCGACCTGTTGCAGGGAAGTGGTTGGCGTCGACGCCGGCTGCTCATACTTTGCTACCACGGCATATCGCTCGACGACGAACATCACTGGAACCCCGGCCTCTACATGCGCGGGGAAGATTTCGACGCCCGCCTTCAATTTCTGGCCGAAGGCGGCTTCGTTGTTCTCCCTCTGGGTGAAGCCGTATCGCGGCTGTACAGGCACGACTTGCCGCCGGCGAGTGTGGTCATCACGGTTGACGATGGCCATTATGACTTCTATGAGCAGGGCTATCCCCGGCTGGCAAAATACGGGTACCCGGCTACGGTGTATCTGAGTACTTTCTATACAACGTTCAACCGGCCCATTTTTGACGGGTTTTGCTCCTACCTTCTATGGAAGGCGCGTCACTCCAACGTCTCGGTTCACAAGCAGATCGGACTGGAGCGCCCGTTTGACCTGAGGAATGAATCGGGCCGCTCCGGTGCGTGGCGCGCCATCAAACAATTTGCCGTGCGAGAGCGATTGAAGGCTGATGACAAAGATCAAGTTCTCCGCTCGTTGGCTGAGCACCTGCAAATTGACTACGGGAACTTGGTGGCAAGACGCATATTGCACAATTTGAATCCCGCCGAAGTCTCGCGGCTGGCAAATGATGGAATCAGTTTTCAGCTGCACACACATCGGCATCGAACGCCACGGGACCGTGATCTGTTTAGCCGGGAAATCAGAGACAACCGGGCGCGTATCTTGGAGATGACCGGGGTGAATCCCACTCATTTCTGCTATCCAAGCGGAGTTCATGTGCCCGAATTCCTCCCATGGCTTGCGGAAGAAGGCGTGGTGTCCGCGACCACCTGCGATCGGGGATTGAACAGTTCGAGAACGAACGCCTTGCTGCTGTCAAGAATCCTTGACCATTCGGGATTGCAGCCCATCGAACTTCAGGGTTGGTTGACGGGATGTAGCGCGTGGCTGCCCCATAGAGTTTCTTCCAGTCCAGGCGACTGAGGGGCCTTGCCGGACCCGTGGCGAAGCCCGTGAAGCTGTCTGACGATGAAGTCGATTTGCCCTCAGGTCACTCTATTCCTGGGGAGTTCGCGCCGAAACTTTGCGGACCTGTGTCAAGGACGAGTCCGTGATTTTTTCCACATGCAAAATGGCCCGATCGTCCTGTTCACTGAGCGCTGTCGGAAATCGAGTTGGGACGCGTTGACAAGGGTGCTCGGTTTGTGTAAGAGAATAAGCGCGGGCGTCGGAATGCCTCTCGCAGGCAGGTAGGATTGCCTGATCTTCGTGCGGTCTTCCTTGTCGCGAGGTTGCCGCGCATGCGGGAATGCGGTAACTCGGAAAACCAGAGGAAATGCCCATGCAAACCCATTTTGTTCGCGTATTGGTGCTGCTGCTTCTGCTGTCCCCCATTGCGGGAATGGCGGCGCCTCGGATTTTCTACACCGACATCGTATCCGGGCCGAACAGTGGGGGGGAAAATGGCAATGGCACTTACCTTTCGATTTTCGGGACCGGGTTTGGAGCGGACATCAACCAGGTCGCGGTGACCGTCGGCGCTGGTGCGGTGCCACGAAAAATGTTTCTCGGGGCATCGAACGGCCGATCGGATGTTCAACAGCTTTCCGTTCAATTGGGGCCGGCGAACACGACCGGGGCAATCAAGGTCACGGTTGGCGGCGTCGATTCCAATACCGACCACAACTTCACCGTGGCAGCGGGCGCGATCACGCTCTGCACGACTAGCACCTGCGTCAATAACACCATCAACGCGGCGAGCCCAGGGGATACGGTGGTGGTGCGTGGCGGGACCTACACCCCACCCCCAAGCCCGATCAACGGGCTGTTCGAGTTTCACAATGTGACCGGGACGCCAGGCGCGCCGCTCATGCTGCTCGCCTACCCGGGCGAAACCGTCTTGGTGCAGCGAACTGGCCCCCTCAACACGGCTGGCATCAAGTCGTTCTACAACGGCGCGAACGGTACGCAGGGACACTTCGTCATCGCAGGCTTCCGCATAGACATGGCCGGAGGGGGTAATGGGGCCGTCGCGATCAGTCCCGACATGACCGATATACGCATCGTCAACAACGAAACCTTCGGAATGTACGAAGACTCGGGCGGCGCCGCCGCCCTCGAGGGGAGCGGCACCGGCTATCGAATTCTCGGCAACCACGTGCACGACAATGGCGGCAGCAAGCTTTATCACGGGCTCTATTTCGACGGGCGCGCGGCCTCGTCGGGCGACTACGAGATCGCCTACAACCACATCCACCACCAGACCGGCGGCCGCGGAATTCAAATCTTCGGCGACACCGGTCGGATCATCACCAACGTGCGCGTGCACCACAACCTGATTCACAATATCCACCTCGACGGCATCCTGTTCGGCGATGATAACGGGACCGGATTCCAGGCCTATAACAACGTCGTTTATCAGGTGGCCGATCCCGCCATGCAGGGGCCGAGCGCCGATCCCGGGCAGGGGGGCGGCTGCATCCGCTTCAATCACCCTGGGCTCGTGGCGGTGGTCTATAACAATACGTTCGTCGACTGCGCGGCCGACAATAGCGCGAGCGACTCGGAGGGCATCAGGTTCCAGGCTGCCAATACGATTACGCTCAGAAACAACATTGTCGCAAGCAACGTCGTTATTGCCTCCGGGGCGGCGCCATACGCCAGAATAGAATCTGCGCTTACTATCATATCGTCGAACAACCTGTGGTACGGCGCAGGCGCCGCGCCCGGGTTCGACACAAGTCCGCAGACGGGCAATCCAAACTTCGCCAGCGCTCCCGTCGCCAATTTTCACCAGACGTCTCCCAGTCCCACGATCGACAATGGATCCGTCAGCGTCAACGCGTTGGTGACGAGCGATTTCGACGGGAACGCGCGGCCCCAGGGCAGCGCCCCCGATATCGGGGCGTTCGAGTTCTCCGGCGTCATCCTGCCCACGCCGACGGGCCTGCAAATCATCATGAACTAGCCGGTCGGCCACCTCTCAAAACGCACAGCGGACTACGGAGTAGCTATGGAAAGCGCACGCTTGGCATGGCGGTCGGGAAAGGGATTGATCCTGGGTTCGCTCATTCTCGCCCTCGCGGCTTGCGGCGCAGGGGGACCCGAACCGGCAACGGTGGCGAGCGGCATCGGCGGCGGCACGCCGGACACGCAGGCGCCCACGGCGCCGACCCTTTTGACCGCTACGGCGGCCGGCAGCGCGCAGATCAATCTCGCCTGGACGGCGGCGACGGACAACGTTGCGGTGACGCAGTATCGGGTAGAGCGGTGCCAGGGGGCGGGATGTGGCGGTGCGAGCTTCGCGCAGATCGGGGTGACGGTCGCCACGAACTTCGTCGACACCGGCCTGACGGCCGGCACGAGTTACAACTACCGGGTGCGGGCCGCCGATGCGGTGCCGAACCTTGGCCCGTACTCGAACGTGGCGGGCGCCACGACGAGCGCAACGCTGGACGTGCAGGCGCCCACGGCGCCGACCTTGTTGAACGCCACGGCGATCAGCGTTTCGCAGATCAATCTCGCCTGGACGGCGGCGACGGACGACGTTGCGGTGACGCAGTATCGCGTAGAGCGGTGCCAGGGGGCGGGATGCGGCGGTGCGAGCTTCGCGCAGATCGGGACGACGCTGGGGTCGGTCGTGACCTTCAACGACACCGGCTTGGCGGCGAGCACGAGTTACAGCTACCGGGTGCGGGCCGCCGATGCGGTGCCGAACGTGGGCCCGTACTCGAACGTGGCGAGCACAACGACGCCGGGCCTGGCAAGCGCCACCTACACAATATCCTGGAACGCCGTGAACGACGTGAACGTCACCGGCTACCGAATTTACTACACTAACACGTCGCCCATCGGTGCCGGCCCCGTGGGTAGCGTGAACGTGGGGGGGGCCACGACTTCGGTGGTTTTCGACCCAGGCGCCAATGGCATGGTTGCGGGCCAGACTCTGTATGTTGCAATCTCGAGTACAGGGGCAGGCGGTATTGAATCACCCATGTCTTCGCCCGTATCCGTCGTAGTGCAGTAGTGCGGTCAGCACCGCTACGCGTCTGCGATCGCGCCTGCAAGGCGGCGATATAAGTTCTTGTACGCTTCAAGCATGGCCGGCAGACTCATCTCTGTCTCCATGCGCCGGCGCGCGTTCCGGACATAGCGCTCGCGCAACTGTGCATCGCTGAGCAGTCGAAGAATCTCGGCTGCCAGGCCGGCATGATCGTCAAGCCTGTACACGGCGCCATGAACGTCAGCGCTGACAAGATCCGGATTTCCGCCGCTGTTGGAGACCACGCACGGGACGCCGGCCGCCATATACTCCATCACCGCATTTGACATTCCTTCGCCTTCCGAGCAATTGACGCCGACGTCCATGATGGAAAGGTAGGGCACAACGTCCCGACAGGAGTCCACGAATTGCACCCGTGCACGAATGCCCAGACTATCGGCTAGCGCAATAATCCGGTCTCTGTGTCCACCCGCCATCACGTCAATGCCGATCAGCAAGAAATCCACATCGGTACGTTGCCGCAGAATCAGCGGTATCGCGTGCAGCAGGGTTTGGTGGTGCTTCATCGGACGGAAGTTGGCAACCAGGCCCACCAACTTGTTGGCCTGAGGGATTCCCAATTTCTGTTTTAGGTTCTCCTCCCGCCGCAATTCCGCAAATGCGGACAGATCGATGCCGTTGTGGATGACCTCGATACGCGCACCATCCACTTTTTCTACACGCTGCGTCAACTCGCCGACCAGACGCGAATTGGTGGTGATACGGGAAACATACCGGTTAGCGAATCGCGTGGCCATCAGGTAACCCGTGCGCATCCACTCCCCGTAATCACGGCGGCTCGAAACTACATGCCTGATTCCCGCCAAGCGCGCGCAGAGTACGCCAACGATATTCGCTACCGGGAAGAATGTGTGCACGATATCCGGGCGCAAGCCGCGCAACAGCTTAACTAGGCCAATGCAATTGATATAGGTGAGCGGGCGCTTGAAACGGTTAATTTCCACAACGTGCGTCTTGCAGTTGAGCGACGAGCGGTGCTCGTCTAGCCACGGGTGAGTTCTGAACGTGATCAAGTGCAACTCAAAATCTTCGCTCTCGAGGCCATGGATGATCTTGAGCAGCTGATTCTCGGTGCCGGCCATGTCGGTGGCGAGCCGATCAATAATGAACGCGACCCGTAGCCGTCGCGGGGTTGACTTGACGCTTCTCAGGCGTGAGATCGAATGAGCTGCCGAGAGAGTGGTAAAGCGGAAGTCTCGGAGCAAGCGACGCAGCCGGGCTTCGGCCTGGCTCAGGTTCACGTAATGGCGAAATCTATAGAACCACGGGACCCGGACTCTCGGCTGCCCGGGATCGAGCTCCCACGGATGCATGTAGAAGGTGGCCGCTTCGCCGCGGCGGTTGAGGCGAGTGAAAATTCGGTGAAAATACCCGTAGGGGAAGAGGCGAAAGTAACCGCCGCCTGCTGCCGGCAATGACAGCCTTCCAATTTGATAGACGGAAAGCGGGATTTCCACCAATCCATTGGGCCACACGAAGGGTCGAGTGCTGCAACCAGGAAATCCGTAGCGATCGTGCATCGAAACCGGAAAGACGCTTGAGTCGTAGTCAAAGCCCGTTTCCTTCAGGATGTCCAGCGCCCAGAGATTGCGTGGCGTGATGGAAAAGCTCGGCGCACGATAACCAGTCACCGGTTTCTTGACGATTTCCTCCAGAATTCTTTTTGACCGCAATAGATCCTCGCGGAACGCTTCCGGCGTCATGTCGTACACCAAACCATGGCCGTAACCATGCGATGCAACTTCATGCCCGTCGCGGTCAATCTCGCGCACCAAATCCGGGCATCGCTCGGCAACCCACCCTAAAACGAAGAACGTCGCGCGCGCATTGGCTTCGCGCAACAGCGCAAGAATCTTGCGGGTGTTGGTTTCTACTCGAAGTTCGAGCTCATCCCATTGGTCGCGCGCGATCGCGGTCTTCAGGTTCTCCACCTGAAACCAATCTTCAATATCGAACGATAGAGCGTTGTTCATACCAGACGGAATCCGCGCCGACGGAATTCCGCCACGTCCTCACGCGTCGGAAACGTGAAATACGTTGCCTCCTCCTTGCGATTCGGCAAAGCGCGCACCTCATTGTCCCTGAACTGACGCAGGATCTCGACCATTAGCCGCGCCCCGTGAACTTTGGTGCGCCGGATGAGCGAGTCCAGGTTCTCTCCCGCTTCGATGGTTGTCTCTGTTTGCAGCAGGATGTCACCATCGTCAATGCCGGTGTTTATGCGATGGATGGTGGTCCCGACTGACGTTTCGCCGTGAAACATTTGCCAGAAGTTGGGCAACATTCCACGGTATTTTGGCAACTTGGAATTGTGTATGTTGATGCAACCGCGGCGTGGAAGCGCAATCAACGCTTCGCGAAATACTTGTGGGGCGGCAACGGAGACAATCAAATCCAAGTCAAAGCGTGCCATTCGTGCCAGGAAGTCCGGCGAATTGACGCTGACGGCATGCATGACAGGGATTCCATAGTGCCGGCACACTTGCTCGACCGAATAAAAGTGCCCGGCACATGCCCAGGCCGGCAGGACCGAGGCAAGGCGGTACAGGGTGTATTTGATCCCAATCCGCAGGAATTGCCACGGTCCGTAAAACCCAAACATTTGCCGCACCAGCCCGCCGAAGGTCTTCTTTCCCATGGCGGGCGCAACGACCACAGCTTTGATCTCGTCGCGTTGCTTGAAGATCCGCGCGAACTCTTCGAAGAATACGCGCACGTAGAACGGGTCGTGCTGCGTGATGAAGACAATGCTGAGCGAACTCATCGTCGCACCGTCTCCCACGTCACCGCCTTGTATCCCTTCAAGATCCGGTACATGGCCACGACCGCCGCCGCGTTGACGGTCAAGAAGTAGAGAGGCAGCGTAAGCAGCTTGAAGGCGATGTTCATGCGTTCTGCGAGAAATCCCACCAATGCAATGCCATAGAACGCCAACTGCAGGGCGAAGGCCGCCGTGTAAAACCACGATGAATCTAGCAGCCAGAAATTCGAAACGAGCAGAACGAAAAGAAATACCGGGACAAGCCAGCGCAATACCTTGTGCGACAGCAGTTGCAGAGATACGAAGCCGTAACGCAGCGGATTGAACAGCTTCCTCATGTACCAGAGACCCCGCATCCCGCGCGTTACTACGCGCACCCGCATGTTGAACTCTTCCGTCGTCTTTTCCGTAGTCTCCTCGTAGGCGATCGCCTCTGGTTCGAACACGATGCGGTAACCTTTCTCGAGGATTTTCAACGGCTCGACCAAATCGCTGATGATGTCCGGCGGCAGCGGCTCGTAGAGGTCGCGCCGCACGGAATAGATGCAGCCGCAGCAGCCTGTAATTGTGCGGATGCGCGTTTGCAGGGTCTTTATCAGGTTTTCATACTTCCAGAACAGGATGCTGCCGAATCCGATGGGCGCGCCCGTGGGATTACGGTATTCGTAGCGCCCGCTCACCGCGCCGACACCGGGATCGGCGTAGTTGCGAACGATGTTGCGGATTGCCGACTTTTCGTACAACGTCGTGGCATCCGAAAAAATGATTACGTCACCCATTGCTTCGCGAACGGCGCGATTTTGCGTTTCGGTTTTTCCGACACGGCCCTCGACGCGAACCAGCCGGACCTGGCGGTGAGCGAACTGGCGCACGAGGTCGTCCGTTCTATCGGTGGAGCCGTCGGACGCAACAATGATTTCAAGTTTGTCGTGCGGATAGTCGAGCGACAATACTTGCTCGAGCTTGGTTTGAATGTTCTTTTCCTCGTTGTAGGCTGTGATGAGGTACGTCACGCGTGGCTCTATCGGAGCCCGGCGGAGCGGGCGGCGAACCAACTGCGCAAGCAGAAATATCGACAGAGAATAGCCGGCGTACGTATAGCCGATTGCGGCCACCATGACCCAGAAGGTAGCTTCCGTCATGCAAGGATCTCCCGCCCGCAAGGGCGGCAATTCATGCGACTGTTCGTGAACTTGACCGCTGCTGCGCGCTTCTTGAGGGACTTCAGCAAATGCTTCGCCGCGGTCAGCGACCAGGATAAATGCCCACAAAGGGAACCGTTGAACAGGTCCACGGCATACAGCGGCCTGACCTGTTGCGTCCAGCGATACTTAAACTCCTCTTCACCCTGAAGAAAATTGTATTCCTTCAAACCGCCATCAAATGCCTCGCGAATCGTTTCCTGGAGCAGCACCGATCCCGGGGAAAAATCCGCCCACCGCGGATCGTAGCCGAGCTGGTAATAAGAGACCCTGTGGCCGGCAAGGTATCCGTAGTAGACCGCAATGGTTTCATTGTTCTTGCGGAGCCCTCGAAGCCACAATCGATCGCGATCCAGGCGGCTCAACAGGTCGCGATGGAACGCCAGGACGTCTGCGCGCGCAAATGAGCTATCTATGCCTTTTTCGGCTGCACGCTTTTCATGCAATTCGAACAGCGTGCGCAATACCTGATGAGCGTCGTCCGATCGAAAATCCGTATACTCCGCACCTTGACCTTCGAGCAGCTTGCGCCGCCGGCGACGGATGTTCGAGCGTTCATTCGCTGACAACTTGCCTAGATAGCCGTCGTAACTTCCGCTGATTTGAATATAGGGCGCCGCGGATACCTGCTCAATACGCAGTCGATAACCGGAGGCGTCGCCAAGGGACCTGAGCAGGTGGCCGTCTTCGGTCAGATATCGAAGATGCAATACGTCCCAGTCGCGATTTGAGCGCTGCAAATACGTCAACACGGCCTTGATGCAGGGTTCTGCGTCGGTGTCAGCGCAAACGATGTCGAGTGGGTCTGGATATAAGTCGGCGGCCGTACAATAACCGAGCACCCGACCTATTCGGGTATTCCGGCCCGGTAATTGCTTCTGCAGGAAAAGGGGGAGAATGCCTTTCAGTTCGCCGTGGCTGTAAATCATCAGCAGACGCAATTCGCGCCCGGCGCCGTAGTGTTCCCACCATGTTGCTGTCCAATCCCAGCCGCAAAAAACCGATGGGTAACGCACGCGTTCTGCCAACATGTTCCATGCATGTCTGCTGGAGAAAAATTCCGTGGCGCCCGCCGGCACGACAGAATACTCATCTGCTTGGCTGACAGTGGTAGTCATGCCGCGTGCCTCTGCCAGGGAAACAGACCGCGGGCACCGGCGATGAGGTTGAACTTAAATCGTTCCAGAGAATCGTAGCGCCCGACGCCGATACGCGGAATACAGAACAATGAATTTCCATTTCTCCACAGGTTCGGCTTGGTCATCGTCGCGGAACGAAACCCGGCGCGACGCACGATTTCTCTCACGGTATCGTTGTAACTCCCATCCGGATAGGCAAAATGCTCGACCGGTCGACCGATCCACTGCTCCAGCAGTTCCTTGGACAATTTGACGCTATGCTCGATCTCCTCGGAACTTAGCTGCGGAAGAATATTGTGGCAGTGCGAATGCGCACCGATCGTGAAGTAGGAGCACGCGGCCAATGCCTTCACATGATTGATGGTCATCGGCTCGATCTTCAAGCCACGCCCGTTCGCGGCGGCGGGCAGGCTGCCAAGCACGGTTTCCACCGCCGATTCCCGGGTTCCAGGAACGAGTGACTTCAAGTCCTCAAGCAGGCAGTCAATTCGATGCCAGTTTCTCTTCCCGCGATGGCGATTGAACTGGTACGTGCCGAGTCCGTAAGCGCGCAGATCGATTGTTACTATCTGATCGGATTGCAGGGCGTTGATGATGCGATCGAACCAATACGATTGCGCTTCCGCGATCTGGCGAGTCGCGATATAGATGGTAACTGGGATCTTGCATGCTTCGACAATGGGCAGCAAGACCGTGGCGATTCCGCGATTTCCGTCATCGAAAGTAATGACCACTCGCGGGCGCTCGGACGCGATAGGCGCCTGCATGTGTGCGAGCGCTTGGTCCAGGCTGAGGATATCGCAGTGACGCGTGAGAAACTCGAGCTGGCGCAAGAAATCGCCCTCGCGCACCACTGTCCAGGCTTCGATATCCGCGTCGTCTCGCGCCAGATCGTGATACATCAATACGGCGACACAATTCGAAGGCGCCGACGTTCGCATTAGTATGCGGGCAGGCGCGCTGAGAAGGCCCGCGTAGATCAGTTCCTTCCACTGAACCACGTGTCATCCGCTCCTGACAGACCGCCCGCACACTGCGGCAGCTTGTTTCATTTTGCCGACGTCCGCACCTGCGGACACGCATCGCTGGGCCCCAACCGACACAGCGCCTGCGCCATGACATTGTCCAATATGTCATAGGCCTTGCGGTTCAGGTGCGATCCGTCGCCGCTGGTCATGTCGTCCCTCAGATAGCGTTCCCGTCCGTCGGTGCGCAGCGCGGCTTCCAAGTCAAGCAGAACAATGCTGTTGCTTCGCGCGTACTCGCGTGCCCAGTCATTGTATTCACGGATGCCTTCCTGTTTTCCATGATTGAGCGCGGCGCGATTCTTCGTGACCGGTACGACCGTGGCGATCATGATCTTGATATGCTTGTCCCTCACTAGTTGCACCCATTGCCGCAAAAGTTCTCGCTTGCGTTCAGCCCGCATATCGTCTGGAAAATATGACGAGCACTCCTTGAGAATCACGACATCCGCCGGCCGTGGACGTTCCTGCATCAATCCCTTGAAGTAACTAGGCGTCAGACGAAACTTGCGCTCAGGACGCATCAAGGTCTCTTGGAGCATCTCAGACTTGTCGAACTGCCAGGCTTGCAAAGCCTCGAACTCGTAGCCGGTTAGCCGCGAACGCTTCGGGAGCTCCGGCAAGTTCCACTCCTGGCCGACCGAGGCCCCGATCAATACGATCCGCATCGGCTTTCCAGCCGTTTTCAAATCAGACGTCGGCGCAGCCGGAAGCGCAGATGCCGACCAAAATCCCGCTGCCCCCAGCACGAATATCGCTGCCATTGATCTCATGTATGTTCCTTGGCCTGTCTGACCAAATCCCGCTGGCGCTTACGACGCAGGCGCTAACGCATCTGATCTCGAAAAAGCGCTGTCAAATGCCGACGAAGCTTTCTCCGGTTGTCGGCAAAATGCTTTGTACGCCACCACGTCTCTCCCGGCTCAATGACGGCATCTGGCGGCCGCTGCTCTTTCCATCGCTCAAGGCACTTCTCTTTGTACTTCTCCACTGAGCCAAAAGATCGAGCCGGGATTCCCATCGCGATGGTATTGGGAGGGACGTCGCTAATCACAACCGAGCCGGCGGCGACGATCGAATTTGGCCCAATGCGGATATTCGGACACAAAATTGCGTCAATGCCGATGGTGCAATTGTCCTCTATGATTATTGGGCCGAACATCTGCAGGTCCGGAACTTCCTCACGGAAAAGCCATGCCCCTCCATCGTGCGTGACAAACTTGACGCCGTGCGCGATGGTGACGTGATCGCCTAGTTTAACCAAGTAAGGTTCGGTTCCGAGATCTCTGACAATGATGGAACAACCGTTTCCGACTTGCGCACCTTGCCTGCGAAAATATTCCGCGATGGTAAATTCATCGTACTGCCTCAATTCAGCGGTCGTTTGAATCCGTGCGTACGCGCCACGAAACAAGTTGATGATACGGGTCACCATGATTGTCGACTCAAACTCCCATTGTTCACCCAACCACCTCGCGCAGCGTGCGCTACGGGCTCCGGGGTCAATCTCTCCGTTGCGCTGCAACCTTTGGCTTTAGAACGCCGCCCGATATAGTACCTTCAGGAACTGTCCGCGCACACAGCGAAAGCGCGCCACATACGGAAAATCACAAATCACTTGTCCCGGATTCCATTATTCTAAGCGTGGCTTGCTGCGCTCCTGGGGGGGGCGTACGGCCCACAATCAGGCCGCTGATAAATCATGCTGACCGCTCTGAGGGAATTGCTCGCCGCCATCCTGTCGCCGATGGCGCTGCCGCTGTTCTACATTGGGGTGACCGCAACTTCCGTCGCGAGTGTCTTCCGCCGGGCCGAATGGGGTCTGTATGCGTTGATCGCGGTTACCCCGCTGCCGAACATCCGCTACCGATTCAATCCCTATCCGTATGGCAAGGATCTCATAGACATTCTCTTCTTTGCGGTACTGATCGGCATTTTCATGAACAAGAATGGGTTCAAGAGGGCACCTAACGGTGCCCTGTTGGTGCTATTTATCGTTGTCAACTACATCGCGCTGTGGAACACAAGCCTGCGTTTCTCGCTGCCATTTCCAATAACCACCGAAAACGCGTTGCTAAGCGAGTGGAAGAACTATGCGGAGATGATCTTTCTGTACTTTCTTGTCTTCAATTGCATAAAGGACGAAAAGCACCAAAAAATAGTTACGATGCTTGTCGCTGCGGTGATGTTGTTTATCGCCGTCCGTGAGTTTCGCAATTTCACGGAAGGCGATGTGTTCTCGTACGAAAGGCGCGTGGAAGGGCCATTCTGGGTTATGGGCCTCGGCGCCAACCACATGGGCGCATTCGTCGCGCATTACGGCGCAGTCATATTCGGGCTCTATCTGTTCGACGATCACAAACCACGGCGCTGGCTCTACCTGGCGACGCTTCTGTTCAGCCTGCATCCTCTGCTTTTCTCCTATTCGCGCGGCGCCTACGTAGGTGCTTTCGCGGCATTGCTGTTCTTCGGACTGATGAAGAAACGCAGCCTGCTGTTCCTGCTTCTTGCCGTATTCATATTTTGGCAGACACTGCTGCCGCAAACCGTGGTCGAGCGAATTGCAATGACGGAGTCGCCCTCGGGCGAACTCGAGTCGTCGGCCGGCAAGCGCGTGGAGCTTTGGAATCGCGCCGCTGAACTGTTCCAGAGTAACCCGTTATTCGGGATCGGCTACGGCGGATTCAGCCACTCGGTTTCCGTGGAAGGGTTAACCGATACGCACAATTTCTACATGCGCATGCTGAGCGAGCAGGGCGTAATAGGCTTCTCTCTATTCGCCGTTGTTCTGCTTGCGGCGCTGCGCAGCGGCTGGCGACTTTACCGCAAAGCACAAACTTCCTATCTCCGGGGCCTGGGTTTAGGGTTCATGGGATGCGTTGTAGCGGTACTGGTTACAAACATGTTCGGCGATCGCTGGTCGTATTTCGTGCTGGGAGGGTACTTCTTCGTTGTCTGGGGGCTCGTGGATCGCGGCATCCGGATCGCTACGGAATCGCCTGTTGCGGTGGAGGATCGGACAGCCAAGCCCGGCTGGGCCGATGCGCCTCCTGCCTTGGCTCCGCGAAAAGGAGCATCCGAGACGGGCTTTGCCAGCAGGCGAACCTAGGACCGCATGCAGGATTCGGCCTTTCACACGAACTGCTTGCCCTGAGCCGCCCGTCGGGGAGGTAGGCGAGCGCGCGCTACTTGATTTCCGGAGAGGCTTCCTTGAATTGCGGCGGCGCGGAACGCGGGAATTCGAACGCCCCGACATCGTAGCCGGTGCCCTGTGGCCGCGGGACACCATCAAAATCGTTGGCCACCACGTCCTTGACGCTCGCTGACCCTCGGTCGATTGCGGGGCTCGAGGCGCGGACTCGGAAGTCTCCTGCGGGCGGGTCGACAAACTGCGGATCGGCCGAAATAGGCTGATTGTCCCAGGTCGGGGCAACCGCTGTGCCGAACCAAAGATTGTGAGAGGACACAAAGGTCGTGGGCATTGAGCCGACATCTACATAGTACTTGCCGGAAACTACATTATTGACAAGGGTTACCTGCATTGCCTTCTGGAAGCGGATGCCGCCAGATTCAGGATCGCTGTCAACGGCGCAATCGGCGAAGGTGTTGTTGTAAATTGTCGCAACCAGATGCGGACTATCGAAGCGTATGCAGCCACCGCTCACCCCGAAATCCTTGCTAGGCCCTCGAAGCGTCGGAACCGCGGTGCGGAAGATCACATTGTTGTATGCCTGGAAGCCGATCCCTGAGTCGCGGCCAAAGATCACCCCGTCCAGCGCAATGTCGTGAATCAAGTTGTGATGAACGCGCACGTTGTTGATGAGCGTGCCAGTGTCACCGTAGACTTGTATTCCGCGGCCACCCGTCTGATGGTGAATATGGTTGTACGCAATCTCAATGTCGTCGACGGCCGCGGCGCGCCCATCGAAATAGAGCGCGTGATATAGCTTGCTGCCGCCGTTGTCGTGTACATGGTTGCCCAGAATTCGATACTGCCTGCCACTGCCGGCGATAACGGCAGAGCCGCCAGAGTCCTCGAAGAATCCGTAGAGTTCGTTGTTGACCACTCGCACGTTGATCGTGCCAGGCGCGAGGCCAATGCCCAATGCTCGCCCATCCGCGTTTAGTCGAAAATTGGCAATGACGAAGTGGCCAGACGTGTTGAACGAATGTATGCCGCGGCTCTGCGTGGTGCGAGTCAGGAGCACCGTTTCCGTCGGATAGCCCATGATCACCATGGGCGCCGATGCAGCGCCGCTCTTGTGGGCGATCGAGAAGAAGGATCCATATCGCGCATAGATATCGCTCCAGATACCTCCGCGCACCACAATGTGGTCGCCGGGGCCGAACTTGGGGCTATCGATCACTGCGTTGATCTTGCGAAATGGTCTATTGATATTGTTTGCTTGGCCGCTAAAGTCGCTTCCGCTGAGTGAGACGAAAAAGATCTTTCCGGGCACTACGGTAAAGGTGATAGCGGAGTCGGAGTAGCTATTCGCCCCGACTGTGATGCCGATGACCCCGGAGGTGACGGCGGGACCCGGCTGTACGGTTACCTTGTTGGCGGACCACTGCTTGACGGCTGCCACCGGCACGCCGTTGATCGTCACCTGCGAAGTATCCTGGGTGGCGCCGAAATCTCGTCCGAAGAGCGTGAGGTAGGCTCCCAGGTTGTTCTCCCCGCCAGTATTGGGACCGGTGACGATGTCGGAGAAGAAAATTGTCGGCGTTCCGTGGGCCAGCGGAGAAAGGCACGTCAGGAAAGCGATGAACGATATCCTGCCGAGGTTCCGGCCGAAGCAGTCTGAAACATTCAGCATAGGGCGTTCTCTGTCCGTATCAGGATATGCAGGATCATTCGCATTGCTTACTCGTATTCTCTCCGGTCCGCCTGGCTATTGTGCGCCGTACCGCGCTTCCCAGGAATCGCGGTAGAGATGGTGATAGCGCGCGGCCATCGCCCGGGACGAAAAGCAATCCCGAGCCCGCTGACAGCCCACCAAGGCCATTTGACGCGTTGCAGCCTCATTGGCAAACAGGTGATTGAGGGCCGCGCTGAGTTGTTCGGCCGATCCTGGATTCACCAATACGCCGCCATCTCCCAGGATACGGGGAATATCGCCCACGCGCGTCGCGATAACGGGAACACCGGCGGTCATCGCCTCCAGCACGACCATGGGGAATGCCTCTTTCAATGACGGCAGCACGAAGACGTCCATTGCGGCGTAGAGCTGTGGGGTATCGTGGCGTTGGCCCAAGAAATGCACGTGCTCGCCGATCCCGAGTGCGTCGGCCTCGCTGCGCAATGCTTCTCTCTGATCGCCATCTCCGACAATCAGCACGTCCACCCGTATCGCCTGACCTTCCAGCAATTTCACCGCGCGAAGCAAGCTCGATACCGCCTTGTCTTGGCTGAGCCGACCGACAAAGCCTACGAGCCGCCGGTCATCGAGGTCGAGTCTCGCCTTCGCCTCGTGCTTCGAAATCGGAACGCTGAATTTCGCGATATCGATGCCGTTGTCAATCTTGGCAATTCTTTCTGGAGGGAGGTACCTGCGCAATTCGTCCACCACCTCTTGCGATACGCCCACTGTCATGTCAAACCATCTCAGAATCCTCTTGTCGAGAGCCGCGTAGAACCTCAATTTGGCGTCGGTGAGCAGCCAATTGTGGCAGGTGCTTATCAGCAGGCGCCTCAGCGCTAGGCACGACACAGCGGCGTAAAGATTGGTCTTGTACTTGTGGCTATGAATAACATTGATCCGATGCTTCTGCACGTAGCTACGCAACGCAAATATGGCGTGCCAGTCCCACCTGCCGCGACACTCGAAAACAACCGCGTCACTCACCTCGTCACGGACCGCAGTGACAATGTCCGTGTTGGAGTTTGCGCCATTCCAGAAGGCTCCCACATAGTTGTCGACCCCTTCTGCTGACAGTCCGCGGATCAATTCGGCGGCCATGTTCTCCGCTCCGTGGAAGCCGGTGCTGCTGAGCAAGTGTAAGACGCGCATCTGCTTCTAGTTCTCCGAAAACCGATTGCTGGAAGACGTACGAGACTCCGTGCTTTTCGCCATGACAAGCCCGCCAGTCCTCAGCGTTGGAGGGGCTGGATTGTGAGCGCCGACTTCAGATTGGATGCACGACTCAATAGGCGTCAGCCGCTGCTGGCAGCGCTTCGACGTTCGCCCTTCAGCCGCGCGAGGAATGTGGTCGCGTCGCGTCGCCAATGGAAACGCTCAACGACCGCCCTGCTCCCTTTGGTGCCAATCGCCTCGCGGTCCGGATCATCGAGTAGGGCCAGGACTTCCTTCGCGAGATCATCAGCGTCCCCGCTTCGGAATACCCGACCGCACTGCGCATCGGCGACTATGCGCGCGAGCGGGGCGCAATTGGAGACCACTACAGGCTTGGCGAAGGCCATGTAGTCGAAAATCTTGTTTGGAACGGTGGTCTCGGTATGTTCGCTCTTCAAGTGCGGGATTAAGCAAACCGTGCTGCGCGAGACAAAGCCGGGAACGTGGTCGAAAGTCACCCATCCATGGAAAATGACGCGATCCGCGACGCCCAGAGAGGTCGCCAGCTTCTCCAGTGCTCGCCTTTCCGAGCCATCTCCCACGATGTGCAAGATGATCGCCGGATAGCGCTTGCCGATTGCGGGCATTGCCTTGATCAGCAGGTCGACGCCGCGATGCGCGTCTACCTTGCCAATGTACAGCATGTTGTGCCGCCCCGGCTCAAACGGCGCGGCACCCTGTTGGCGTACGCAATCCTGATAGTACTCAACGTCCGGGGTATTCATTACGACCGATATCCGGTTTCGATCGAGGCCGACGCTTACGAGCCTTGCGACCTGTTCTTCGGCCACGACGAATACATGCTCCATGTAGCGCAAGGAGAGCTTTTCGTACTGCTTCGGCAACCAGGCGTCGCCAAAGAGAAATGGCTTATAGATGCTCTTGTTGTACGCGACCAATGCGGCCGGATAGTTCTCCGCCATATCGAAGAAAACCGGTATCTTGAGCCGCTTGCCGAGAAGTCCCGCCAGCAGGGCCAGCGGAAGGTCGCGGACAATCAGGCACTCAATGCGTGCCTCGCGGAACGCGCGCAACGCCTTTGCGTACCAATACGGATTCACGGGCAGGGGAGCGCTGAGAAGCCGGCTGACTGCACCAAAGCCCGGAATGGGCGTCACGCGGATCCGATGGATCTTCAGTCCGCCGTTGTCCTCGGAAGACGGAAGCCCTTCCTTGCCTCTGCAGACGAGATGCACTTCGTGGCCGTCGTCCACGAGAACCTTGATGACTTTCTCCATCCGTATGTCCCAGGGGTACACGACCTGCCACAGGATTCCAATTCTCATGGTAAGGCCCCGACGGATTGCCTTTCTCGACTCATGAGTTCAGGCGTAGCACGTGGATCTCATTCACGGGCAGACGCTTTCTTCTCCATCAGCAGGGCGTCAGCGAAGAATTTTGCCGCCCAGTTGGGGAACGCGAATCGCTGATATGAGCCCCAGATGGGGTACGAGCCGCTGATGGCCCCTCTGACTTGCGGCGCGCCGTCGGTTTCCTGACAGCGGCACGCGAGCCGGTTGATTTCCCGCGCAGACGAAAGGTACTTGTTGTCGCCGCGAATTTCCCACAATCGCAAGAAAATCGCCGCAATTTGCGAATTTCCAGTCAGGCAGGAAAAGTCATCCCCGGAACGCCAAGTACTGTCGTATCGAGCGCGCAGCATGCCTTCGCCGCACAAGCGCAGAAGCGCTTCCGCGCCGCGTGTTGCGGCGTCCACATAGTCCTGTCTACCCAGGGAAACCCCGGTTTCGAGGACGCCTTCGATCGTATAGGCAATCGTGTGCGTATACGGCGCTTTGTGTCCCGCATCGGTGAAGCCTGCCGAATTGAACCACCCGTTCGGGAGTTGCTGGCTTAGGGCCCAATCCACGTTGCGCCGCGCGGCGTCCCTGTAGCCGGGTGTATCCGTATGGTTCCCAAGCTCGGCCAAACCCCAGGCCACCCGCGTGTAATAGGCGTGGGGGATATCGTGATAGGTGTAACGTCTCCACATTCCCTCTGGATCCTGGTTGATGACCAACCAGTCCGCTGCCCTGATCGCGCTCTCCAGGTACCTTGCATCTCCCGTAACTCGGTGCGCTTCGATCAGCCCGAAAAGAACTTGACCCGTGTCAAATACGAAGCTTCCCAAATTGCTGCCCACCGGTCCGCCTGCGAAGCTGCCATCCTGCTTCTGAATGGACAGCTCCCAATTCGCCATGCGCATGGCGCGATCCAGGTACTCATGGCGCTTGGAAACAGTGGCATACCGAACAAACGTGGGAATGATATAGCCGGTCGTTTCCGGGTACCCCGGACGCCATCCGCGTACAAGTGAATAGTCGATCGACACCCCCCCTGGAGCATAGGCGTCCTGGGCACGACATAACCACTGCATGGCTGCCTCCAGATGCAGCTCCAGATCGCCGCTCGAATCGCTCCTTCCGGCATTGCCGCGGAAAGCGTCGATTGCGACTAGCCTGACGAGTTGCAGCAGATCCAAGCGCGCCCGGGACTCAATTAAGCCAATTCGCGTTCGAGCGTGTCGACAATTCGCACCGCTGCGGTGCCATCGCCGTAAGGATTGACCGCGCATGCCATGGCCTCATAAGCCGGCCCATCGTCCAGCAGCCTGCTTACTGCCGCGACAACGTTCTCGACGTTCGTGCCTACAAGGCGCGCCGTGCCGGCGTCTATTCCTTCAGGCCGCTCGGTCGTCTCGCGCAGCACTAATACCGGCTTGCCGAGCGATGGAGCCTCCTCTTGAACTCCTCCAGAATCGGTCAGCACCAAGTATGCCTGGTCGAGCAGATTGATGAACGATCTATACTCCAGCGGGTCGACCAGGTGGATTCGAGGCACGCCGTCGAGAAGCTCATAGACCTGGGTCCTCACGTTAGGGTTGTAGTGCACTGGCAGGACGATGTGAACATCAGGATAGCTGGTGACGATTGTCCTGAGCGCACGCAGCGTATTGGCCATTGGTTCGCCGAAACTTTCGCGGCGATGCGTCGTTACCGCGATGACACGCCCGATTCCGAGATCGATTCCGTCCACTCGGCGGTCGCTTTGCGCACGGCATGACGCCAGGACCATTTTCAGGGCGTCGATACTCGTGTTGCCGGTAACAAAGATGCAATGCGATGCCACCCCTTCCTGCAGCAAATTCTCGCGTGCCCAAGCCGTCGGCGCGAAGTGGAAATCCGCGATGCGTCCGATCAGCGTGCGATTCATTTCCTCGGGAAATGGATTGTACTTGGATCTGGTGCGAAGCCCGGCCTCGACGTGGCCGACCGGAATCTTCGCGTGGAAGGCCGCCAGCGCGGCGGCGAATGCCGAGGAAGTGTCTCCTTGCACCAACACGATATCCGGAGCAACCTTTGCCAGAACTGGTGGCAACGCCGTCAGAATGCTGCTGATGATCGAGTTCAGCGTTTGATCCTGCCGCATGATTTCCAGATCCCAGTCGGGCGAGATGGAAAAGAGCTCCAAGAAGGGGCGGCACATATCCCGGTGCTGTCCTGTCATCACAATTGTGTGCTGAATCCGCCCGCCCCTCCGCTCGCACTCTTTGACGATCGGGGCCATCTTGACGACCTCGGGGCGCGTGCCAATTATAGACAGTATCTTGATCATGTTCATTCTTGCTTCTTAGCGCGCTTGGGCGCTCCGTCACACATTCCTGCGATAACGCCGCCAGAGCCTGTCGTACCTTTCGTTCCCCAGCAGCGCCTTGACCAATCCCTTTGCGCGATGTCTGAGCACCTCGCCTCGAATATAGCGCTCGTCGCCATTGACAATCCTCTCGAAGGTCTCAAGCGTCGTCGTTGCGGAAATTAGAAAGCGATTCAGCATTCTCGGTGGTTCACCCGGCGCCGACGCGTTGAGGCCAGGCGCGGACGTGCATACGCCGAGATAGCCAAGATCGAGCGCGGCGTCGAGCACACTGCTGTTGTAGCGCCCGCCCGGGCACGAAATGAAGCGTACTTCTGTCTGAACGCGTTCCTCCAATACTCTTCGCGACGTTGCCAGCTCCTCGCGCAGCTCATTGAGGTCCAGTTCGCTCAGAAAGCGGTGCGTATGCGAATGGGATTCTATGTGCATGCCCGCCTTACTCATCTGCACCAGTTGTGCGGAGTTCAGCATGCCCGGCTTCGTGTCCAGGAATGCCGACACAATGAAAAATGTTGCGCGGAAATTGAACTCGATAAGTATCGGAGTAGTAGCAGCAAAGTGACATATATTGTTGTCATCAAATGTGATGACGACCATCTTGTCGCAGGTCCCAGCGCCGTTTGCCGATGCCGCCCTGAAGAACTGCTCCAGCGAGAGCGTTTGAAAGCCATGGTCGCGAAGGTACTGCAACTGTTGACGAAACATCGCATCGGGGACGGTATACCTCTCGGCCAGCGTCTCGATCGGACCGACCTCGTGGTACATCAGGATGGGAATCCCGGCAGGCATACGTGCTGGACCTTTGTTTGCGACGCGCCGATCCTGTCGTTGCCTGCAGCGACCGCGTCTTGCGGAATGAACATGGCTGCCTGCGGCCCAGGCGGATTGGAATGAAGCGCGTACGGCGTCTTAGGTAGTCGCCTCCAGAGCGACTGTCTCGACCAAAAGCGGTGGTTGGTGGAGGTAGGCTGTTGTACGACGCTTCGACGCAATATCTGCGTACACTGCCTGCGCCTGCTCTCCACTAAGCCCGATGTGCGGCGCGAGGTCGGCCGCGGTCATATTGTGGTTGTACGCCCACAACGCCACATCCATCTTTTCGTACGGTAGCGCGAAGTAAAACTCATCCTGCCCCTGCGACATACTGTACGTATCGGTCGTGGGTCGGGCGCTGCAAATTTCCGCCGGAATCTTCAAGTAGCGAGCCAGCGCGTACACTTGTGTCTTGTAGAGGTGGGCGATCGGTTTCAGGTCTGCCGATCCGTCGCCATTCTTGACGAAAAAGCCCTGGTCGTACTCAAGCCGGTTTGGCGTGCCGATCACCGCATAGTTGAGCCGGTCGGCGTGAAAATATTCGATAGTCTTCCGAATTCTCTGCTTGAAGCTGGTCGCCGCAACGATCTCCAGATACTCCTTTGACGGGAGTCGCATTTCCCGCACCGCGCCGTCCGGCGCCTGCACCACGAGCTTGAAGTAGTGCAGCTTGCCGCCCATGCTGCTGGCGATAACGATCTTGCACTTCCAGTCCGGGCCGTATTCCGGGAACAGCTTTCGGATCGCAGCGTCGCGCCGTTCATAGCAGCCTACGGCCTGCAAGGTGGGCCCGATATCTTCCACAATATAGTCAATGGCTAGCAGATCCGAGACCTGGCGGCCGAGCCTTGTACTGGCGCTGGAAGAATCCCGCTCCGGCAGCAGCAGGCCGAGCACCTTCGAGCGCGTGAACGCGCGCGCGATCAGAGCGGCGCAAACCGAGCTGTCCACGCCACCGGAGATCGCAATTACCGCCCCGCGGCGGCCAAGCCGCGCTACGGTATCAAGCAGCCACTGACCTATGCGTTGCGCTTCCGCGGCGCAGTCAAAGTCGAGTACCTCAGGGCCAATCATTGCATTTCCCATGCCAATTACCGACCCGCGACCGGGGCTGCGGCGTGCTTATGCAGTACGTAACGCTCAATGCTGTTCAGACTATCCAGATTCTCGGGAATCATTTCTTCGTCAAATACCTGGATCTCGAAAGTCTGTTCGACAAAAGAAATCAATTCGAGAAATCCCGTCGAGTCGATAATGTGGTGATCCATGAAAGAAGCATCGTCAGCAATTTCCTTCGCTCCTCCCATCATGAAGTTGTCCAGGATGAATTGCAGTACCTGCCGCTTAATGCTCGAAGTCATTTATTGCCTCTGTTCAATGTAATTGCTGAATGCAGCGCGTGGTGATTCAGGCCAAGCCGGTCTTCTTGATTTTGCCCGTGTCGGTCCTGGGAAGTTCCGGCACGATGGCGACGTGCTTGGGGACCATGAAGCTCTCCAACCGTCCCTGGCAATGCCTGAGAACGTCCTTTTCGCTGTACTTGCAGCCGGCTCGCAGCACGACGAACGCCTTGATGGCCTGTCCCAGTATCTCGTCCGGAACGCCCACTACCGCCGCATCCTGCACGCCATCAAGTCCATAGAGCACGTTTTCCACTTCTTTCGGGCTGACCTTCTCCCCCCGGCTCTTAATGATGTCGTCCTTGCGCGCCACGAAATACAGGTATCCGTCTTCGTCGGTACGGAACACGTCTCCCGAATAGAGCACCATTTCTCGCGCATCCGGTCCGGGCTTCAGGCGCCGCGCGGTGTGCTCGGGTTTCTCCCAGTAGCCCCGCATGACGTTGCTGCCGCGAATCACCAGCTCCCCGGTGCTGCCGTTGGGCAACCGCTTGCCTTGCTCATCGACGAGCCAGACCTCCTCGTTTGGCATTCCGCGTCCGACACTGGTCGGACGATTGTCGAGCTGATCGGGCGGCAGGTAAGTCACGCGCTTGCATTCCGTCAGGCCATACATGGAGAACAGGATCGCCTGTGGAAAAAGCGTGCGCAACTCCTGAATGTGCCGCTCGGAGAGCGCCGCTGCCGTATTGGTGATCATACGCAGTCGCCGCAAGTCGAATTGCGAAAGATTGTTCAGCGCCATGATCATGGAAAACATGGTGGGGACGCCCGGGAACACGGTCGCCCCCTCGTTCGCCATGGTTTCCAGCACCTTGACGGGGAAGGAGAACGAGCGCTCGAGGACGACGGTCGCGCCGACCATGAACCCCATCAGGATCTGGTACAGGCCGTAATCGAACGCGAGAGGCAGCGCGCACATGATGACGTCGTCGCCGGTCATTCCCAGATAGCCATTGACCGACCTCGCCGCCGACACCATGTTCAAGTGCGTGAGCATGACCCCTTTGGGTTCGCCGGTCGACCCTGACGTATAGATGATGCTCGCAAGGTCCTGATCGATCGTGGGACTGGGCATTGGGATTCGCGAGGCGCCCGCGATTGCCGCGTCATAGGACATCAGCAGACCGCCGCCATCATCTGCCGGCAATCCGGCGACAATGCACGCATTGACGCTGGAGGCATGCGCGATCGCGGGTTCCCAGACGCCGCGCAGCGCCTGCGTCGTGATGAGGCACGCGGCGCGTGAGTCATTGAGCAGGTACGCGAACTTGTCGCTCTTGGTGAGCGGATTGACCGGCATGAAAACCGTGCCCGCCTTCAGAGCGCCATAGACACCGGCGACCATCTCCACCCCGTTGTCAGCGAAGATGGCGACCCGGTCGCCGCGCTTGACGCCCAGTCGCTGCAGGCTTGCCGCCAGACGCGCGGCAAGCGCATCGAGCTCCCCATAGGTGTAACGCGTGTCGCCTGATACCAGCGCAACCTTGTCCGGCATGCGGCTGGCTGTGTTCTCGAAGAGCTGATGAAGCAGCATTTGCGGCCGATCCTGGAATGACGCGCTCAAGTTCCCAGAGCCACCGGGGCCATGACCGAACCCGGCTTCGCGCCTTGGCCGACTGCGCGTTGATTGATGAACATCTCCTCCACCAGCTGCGTGGAGAGTATGCCGACGAATGCCATGTTGTCGGCGAAACCGATGGCGCGCCCGGTACGGCATTTATCGTAGAGTTTTCTCACCGCCGCGGAATCGAACAATCCGCCCCGACGAACGCGCTGATCGTCGAGCAGCGCGCCCACGTAGTCGAGCGGGCGTCCGTCCACAAAGAAGCTCTGGCTGTCGGGGGCGCGGTACGGCTGCTTGGTTCTGGTTCGAATGCGCTCGGGCAGCAGGCCGCGCACGGCCTGTTTGAGCACGTACTTTTCCTCGAGCACGCGCAGCTTGTGGTGCGGGGGCAGCCCATTGGCAAACTCGATCACCCGGTGGTCGAGGAACGGGAAGCGCCCTTCGACTGAATTGGCCATCGCCATGCGATCCCCCTGCGAACAGAGCAAATAGCCAGAAAGCAGGGTGTGTGCTTCCACGTACTGGTCGCGGCTGAGAGGCGCCCAGCGCGCCGACTCCGGAGGCAACCTGCCGCCGATCTCGGCGAACGGATCGGCGGCAATGGCTGCCGCACGCACCTCGGGGGTGAAGAACTGCCAGAGGCGCTGCGTAGTCCGCCAGCGCGGCATATGCGCGAACCACGGGGACTGCATCTCGTCGATGCCTTGACCGAAAAAATTCTGCGTGAACGCGCGTCCCGCCACCGGCGAATGCTTGAGGTAGGGATAGAGCCGCTCCAGCAGCCTCGGTCGCCAGGCGGACTGCGGCGAGCGTCCCCAGAACCGACGGACTTTGGCTTCGCGAAACAGGTCGTACCCGGCAAACACCTCGTCCGCTCCTTCGCCGGTGAGCACGACCTTGTAGCCCTCCGCGCGCACCCGCTCCGAGAGCAACATGAGCGGGGTTGGGGCGGTACGAACAATTGGCGTCTCGGCATGCCATATCGCGCGGGGGAACGCCGCGCCGATGTCGGAGCGCGTGCAGCGCACCGTTGTGTGGTTCGTGCCGAGATAGCTGACCAGCTCCGTCTGGTATTCGCTTTCGTCGAACTCCGCGTCCTCGAATGTCAGGGAGAAGGTGCGCAAGGGCGCATCCGTGAAATGCTTGATCAGCGTAGTGACGATGGAGGAGTCGAGACCGCCGCTCAAGTATGCGCCGACCGGCACATCCGCGCGAAGTTGGAGACGCACGCTGTCCACCAGCAGCTCGCGCAACTCGCGCGCCTCATCCTCGATCGGGCGCGCAGCGGCGATTCCCTGCGGAAACTGCCAATCCCAGTACTTGCGGACTTCCGTGCTTCCGTTCTCGAGCACCAGCAGGTGTCCCGCCGGAAGCGAGAGTACCCCGTCGAATATCGTGTCGGGCGCCTGCGCCGACCAGAAAGTGAAGACCTGTGAAATCCCCGCAGGCCGCAGCCGCCGCGGCACACCCGGAAGCGCGAAGAGCGATTTGATTTCCGAGGCGAACGCCAGGCGGTCGTTGTGCCGCGTGTAAAACAGCGGCCGTATGCCGGTCCGGTCTCTCGCCAGCACCAGGCGGCGGCGGCGGCTGTCCCACAGGGCGATCGCGAATTGCCCGTTCAGGTGGTGGAGGAACTCCAGTCCGTGCTGCTCGTACAGATGGACGAGGACTTCGGTGTCGGAGCGCGTATAGAAGCTGTGCCCGCTGCCTTCGAGTTCGGCGCGCAGCTCGATATAGTTGAAGATCTCGCCGTTGAAAACGACCCAGACCGACCGGTCTTCGTTGTGAATCGGCTGGCTGCCGCCCTCGAGGTCGATGATGCTCAGCCGCGCATGCGCGAGCCCGGCCTGTGCATCCTCGTAGTAGCCGTAACCGTCCGGGCCCCGATGATGCAGCCGCTCGATCATCTCCCGGAGCTCCACGCGCTGGGGCGTGGCGCCATTCTGGGAAAGTCTGACGATCCCGGCTATTCCACACATCGCTTACAGCGCCCGGACCGGACTTCTCAACCGGTCTTATGCCGCCGATCGGCGGCGGAGCCCGATTGAGGCTGCGACCCTGGCTTGTCGGCGAGTTCCCGCAGGTGGATTTCGATCGCCGCCAGGACCTTCTTGATCGAGGCCAGCGCGGCCGGAAGTTCCTCGAGGCCGCTGCTGCTGTGAGCAATTCTGGTGAGAGTCTCGACTTGCTGGTGCAACATCGCATGCACTCCGCCCTCCGGGCCGCGCAAACTCTGCAGGCGGCGTTTGTCAATACGCTCGCTGTAGGGCCGCCATTGCATCTCCGCCGCCGCGGCTTCGACAACGTCCACCGTGATTCTTGGCACGTTGTCGGCATAGGCGCATGTCAGCGCCGTATCGCACAACGTGTTGATGAGGCGCGGGATACCCCCGGCGTATTTGTAGATGACCGGCAGCGTCTCCGGAGGAAACATCGCCAGGTTCGCCGCACCCGCGATGCGCAGCCGGTAGCGGACATAATCGCCCAGTTCCTTCTCGGTCAGAGCGCGGATGTGGTACCGAAGCTTTACGCGCTGCGTCAGCTGCTCCATGTCCGGATGGTCGAGATTGTCCCTCAGCTGAGGCTGCCCGACGAGTATCACGTGCAGAATCTTCTCCTTGCGCGTTTCCAGTCCGGCGAGCATGCGGATTTCTTCGAGGACCTTCGAGCTCAGGTTGTGAGCGTCGTCCACGATGAGGACGATTTGCTTCTTCTGCATGAACTGCTCGATGATGAAACTGTTGAGCATGTCGAGCAATTCGACCTTCTTGGCATTGAACGGATTCAGACCGAACTCCACCAGCACCGCCTGCAGGAACTCCACTTCGTCCAGCTGTGTCTGAAAGATCTTGGCAACCACGACGTTCTCGTCCAGGTCCGCCAGGAGCTTCTGGATCAGTGTCGTCTTGCCGCAGCCGATTTCTCCGGTAACGACCACGAAGCCTTCGCGATTCCACACGGTGTAGTCCATGTAGGACTTGGCGCGACTGTGAGCCTCGCTCATGAACAGGAAGCCGATGTCCGGCGTAAGCTGGAACGGCTGCGCTGTCAGGCCGAAATGCTTCAGGTACATGGTTGGACTATCGTCTGGAACGGGCTGTGTAAAGCGGCCCTGAACTGTAGCCAAGGAGCAGCATGACGCGCGAGTTCGAGATGTCGCCCGACGGAGCGGTGCTTTCGTGCATCGTCCGCCCGCCTTCGAGCGAAATGGAGATGCTCTGGTTCACATTGAGCCGCAAGCCCAGGATGGCCTCCCGATCCACGTCCTTCTGATAGAAATCCCGGAATTCGCGCTTCAGATATCTCGCCATGGCGTACAGGTGCGTAAAGCCGGAATAGCGCCAAAGCAAATCAATGCGGCTGCCTTGCTCTTTGAAGTCCAGATTCAATGTTTGGTAGTCCACTTTGCGCGCGTCTGCCCGCAATGCGTAGACGAAGCGCCCGTTGTCGTCCGAGTACACAAGCTCGCCGCGCTTGTTGTAGTAGAAGTCCGCCGTAAGCACGTCGACACCGGGTAAGAGTACCGTATCACCGGGGACCGCTGGATTTGATATGGCCCGAAGCATATCGGTATACGTATCGGAATATTGGCTTGTATATATCGCCCGCAGTGCGGATTCCGGCGTGAATTGCCGCGCGGCCGTTACTTGGACGAGCCGGCCGCTGAGACTCTCCGCGCCCACCCGGGTGACAGTCGTGGATCCGACGTCGAGCGCGAAGCTGTTGGGCAGGGGACGCGTCTCGAAGCGCGCGAACAGGTCCGCACGGGTACTCGAGGGGCGGACAATTGATCCGCCGTCGAAGTCCGCATGCAGGGCTTCGTAGTTCAGCGACAACGTCG
>Ga0210377_10000412_pt1 | contig 40945 bp, 25 predicted proteins | sample PLM4_65_b1redo_FD_155480 | JGI IMG/M metagenome (GOLD analysis project Ga0210377, IMG submission 155480) | Groundwater sediment microbial communities from an aquifer in East River, Colorado, USA - PLM4_65_b1 redo | ecosystem: Environmental > Terrestrial > Soil > Riparian zone | place: USA: East...
CACAACTTTGGTTTTAAACTCGGCGCTGAAGGTTCTGCGTTGTACCATTCTGGACTCCATTTCTTTGCGATTCTACCCTATGGGTAGTGTCCAGATTCTTGGGTCCATTAGAACGATTACCCTTGTTTGTCGGCTCAATATTCTTGCAGTTTCAATCCACGCTCCCAATGAAGGGAGCGACATTTTTTGCGACGATAGGACGATTGAAACGATGAGTTTCAATCCACGCTCCCAATGAAGGGAGCGACCTATGTAGGTTGCAATTCCTAAACTCAATATAAGTTTCAATCCACGCTCCCAATGAAGGGAGCGACTTATTGGATTGCCGACCGTGTTGGTTTTAGTGTTGTTTCAATCCACGCTCCCAATGAAGGGAGCGACACAATTAGTAATTGATATTGATAACACAAGATTAGTTTCAATCCACGCTCCCAATGAAGGGAGCGACCCTTTTGTATGTCGCAGATAATATCATAGTTTGAGTTTCAATCCACGCTCCCAATGAAGGGAGCGACTAGTGTGTTAGGTTCATTTATTGACTTTGGAGAAGTTTCAATCCACGCTCCCAATGAAGGGAGCGACCAAGCAATACCGAAAATACATTGACCAATTCATAGTTTCAATCCACGCTCCCAATGAAGGGAGCGACTTCAAATGGAAACATAAAACATACTATTAGAAAGAGTTTCAATCCACGCTCCCAATGAAGGGAGCGACGAAGCATAGACGAATAGAGCGGTCCATCATAGCAAGTTTCAATCCACGCTCCCAATGAAGGGAGCGACTATTCGTGCGGGCGTGGTGCTTTCATCGCAGATGTTTCAATCCACGCTCCCAATGAAGGGAGCGACAAAATTTGGACGTAAGGCAATCATCATTGAGTTGTTTCAATCCACGCTCCCAATGAAGGGAGCGACTGTGGTTCGTCATCTCAAATCAAAGAATGGATAAGTTTCAATCCACGCTCCCAATGAAGGGAGCGACCATCGGGTAATGTAATCGAAAGTCCACTATCTGTTTCAATCCACGCTCCCAATGAAGGGAGCGACTCAAACTCAGCAGGGGATTGGGTTTGTGCATCCAGTTTCAATCCACGCTCCCAATGAAGGGAGCGACCCATCCGCCACGCCCCAAGCGTTGACCGAAAAGTTTCAATCCACGCTCCCAATGAAGGGAGCGACATGAGTTGGTAATAAACTGTACTTCTATGATCGGGTTTCAATCCACGCTCCCAATGAAGGGAGCGACAATTTGTATAACCTCTGTAGGCTTCGGCTCTATACGTTTCAATCCACGCTCCCAATGAAGGGAGCGACTTCAAGACCGCCACGTCAACCGTAGACCAGCAGGGTTTCAATCCACGCTCCCAATGAAGGGAGCGACTGCAAATGCCCTGATGTTTTATGCTCACTTCGTGGGTTTCAATCCACGCTCCCAATGAAGGGAGCGACAATTGTTTTCAATCCCTATGATGTCCTTCTCAGAGTTTCAATCCACGCTCCCAATGAAGGGAGCGACTTACAAACTTGTTCATATGTGCCGTTTTATTATGTTTCAATCCACGCTCCCAATGAAGGGAGCGACTACTCGCAGGGGGTAACACCTTGATTATTACTTGTTTCAATCCACGCTCCCAATGAAGGGAGCGACAAATATCAGCAGTGTTGTTACCGATGTTCGCAGAGTTTCAATCCACGCTCCCAATGAAGGGAGCGACTACTCGCAGGGGGTAACACCTTGATTATTACTTGTTTCAATCCACGCTCCCAATGAAGGGAGCGACATATTGTTGAGAACTGGAATCATCTGCGAGGCGAGTTTCAATCCACGCTCCCAATGAAGGGAGCGACATGAACGATAAAGTAATTGTGTTCTTTGGAGAGTTTCAATCCACGCTCCCAATGAAGGGAGCGACCCCGATTGGAGGCACGATGAACGGAACAGCAAAAGTTTCAATCCACGCTCCCAATGAAGGGAGCGACATAAAACCTTCTGGTTGCTCCGCTGAATAAATCGTTTCAATCCACGCTCCCAATGAAGGGAGCGACTTTCAAGTTTTTGTCATTTCACAACACTGAGGAAGTTTCAATCCACGCTCCCAATGAAGGGAGCGACCAGACAGAGGAAGAAATTACAGCGGTGCATGAGTTTCAATCCACGCTCCCAATGAAGGGAGCGACGCGACGCCGCCTTCACCGCCGAACGAATCGATCTGTTTCAATCCACGCTCCCAATGAAGGGAGCGACGTAGATGTGGCGAGTGGGCAGCTTGATGCCGATGTTTCAATCCACGCTCCCAATGAAGGGAGCGACTTTAGAGCGTGCCTGAGAATTATTCTCGCCTTTGTTTCAATCCACGCTCCCAATGAAGGGAGCGACCCAACTCAGGAACATTAGACCAAATGAAGAATGTTTCAATCCACGCTCCCAATGAAGGGAGCGACATGTCGATCTTCCAACCCCATTCCCTGACAATTGTTTCAATCCACGCTCCCAATGAAGGGAGCGACCCGCATCCAAGCGTGGGTATGGATCCAAGTGGAAGTTTCAATCCACGCTCCCAATGAAGGGAGCGACACAAACGCGCGGTTGCCACGGTGACCACGAAGTGGTTTCAATCCACGCTCCCAATGAAGGGAGCGACCAGCCCACTTGTCATAAGGCACATGATCCTCTCGTTTCAATCCACGCTCCCAATGAAGGGAGCGACTTGATTTTCTCCGATCGTACTCGTTTGATGGTGTTTCAATCCACGCTCCCAATGAAGGGAGCGACTTCAATCTCGGCATGAGATCCAATAGATACAAAATGTTTCAATCCACGCTCCCAATGAAGGGAGCGACTAGTCCCGCGAATTGTGTATACCCGCTGTGGAGTTTCAATCCACGCTCCCAATGAAGGGAGCGACTTCCGTGAGGCGTTGCGTTTGCCACGCGGCGGAACGTTTCAATCCACGCTCCCAATGAAGGGAGCGACGCTGCTGAAGGCGCCAATTTTGTCCGTACCGAGACGTTTCAATCCACGCTCCCAATGAAGGGAGCGACGAGCTGCCGGTGAGTATGGCGGTGTATAACGCTGTTTCAATCCACGCTCCCAATGAAGGGAGCGACCACGTTGCACGATTCGATTGTCACCGGTGGAACAAAAGTTTCAATCCACGCTCCCAATGAAGGGAGCGACTCGGAAGGTGACAAACCATGTCAGAAGAAAAAGTTTCAATCCACGCTCCCAATGAAGGGAGCGACTGGGAATGATTATGGTACATACTGCGCAGGCTAGAGTTTCAATCCACGCTCCCAATGAAGGGAGCGACCTTTTAGTTTTATACGTTTATCGTTAGTATAAATGTTTCAATCCACGCTCCCAATGAAGGGAGCGACCCAGGCGCGCCATTCTTCACTGCGCATGTAGCCCTTGTTTCAATCCACGCTCCCAATGAAGGGAGCGACGACCATGCTGCAACTTTACATATACTTCGACTTGTTTCAATCCACGCTCCCAATGAAGGGAGCGACCTGTTCGATGATAAAGACATAGTGCAGCTACAACAGTTTCAATCCACGCTCCCAATGAAGGGAGCGACTTGCGGGATAGTCACCCTTGGGTACATCCACAATTGTTTCAATCCACGCTCCCAATGAAGGGAGCGACTTGCCCAATCTGCATTATATCCCTGCTTTTCAAAGTTTCAATCCACGCTCCCAATGAAGGGAGCGACTTTTGAAACTGTACTAACGACTCCATCAATTCTAGTTTCAATCCACGCTCCCAATGAAGGGAGCGACTACGATAATCATTGTGCGAACGGTCTTTCAGGTGTTTCAATCCACGCTCCCAATGAAGGGAGCGACCTTTGTAGTGCTTTTTCTGTATCATTCATTTCAGTTTCAATCCACGCTCCCAATGAAGGGAGCGACACCAACACGCGAGATTTTTACCGCGTAATTCGTGTTTCAATCCACGCTCCCAATGAAGGGAGCGACTCGTGCGGGGATACAATTTGACATCCGCCTCGTTGTTTCAATCCACGCTCCCAATGAAGGGAGCGACCGCACAACCCCAGCCCGAGGCGTTAGACACATCCCAGTTTCAATCCACGCTCCCAATGAAGGGAGCGACTCGAGCTGCTGCTGCCGCATTAGGTCGCAAATGTTTCAATCCACGCTCCCAATGAAGGGAGCGACGTGATAGATATGTTGGGTTATTCAACATACACAGTTTCAATCCACGCTCCCAATGAAGGGAGCGACTTTACTATCGCCATTTCGTTCATCGTTGGAGTGTTTCAATCCACGCTCCCAATGAAGGGAGCGACCAAAGTCAACGTCCTTTGACGCGCCAATACTTGTTTCAATCCACGCTCCCAATGAAGGGAGCGACTCTATAACGATATTGCAGAAACGGATAACTAACATGTTTCAATCCACGCTCCCAATGAAGGGAGCGACCAAGCCGTGGCGGGCGCAAGACCGCTATACAAAACGTTTCAATCCACGCTCCCAATGAAGGGAGCGACTGGAAAAAAGAAGGGACCGACCGCATGGGCAAGAGTTTCAATCCACGCTCCCAATGAAGGGAGCGACTGATATTGTTCCTCTGTCATTCGCATTGACCAAAGTTTCAATCCACGCTCCCAATGAAGGGAGCGACCTGAGAATTTACGAACAACCAAAAGGCACAAAATGTTTCAATCCACGCTCCCAATGAAGGGAGCGACAAACAAAGGGCAAAAATAGCCGCTGTCCGTAATGGTTTCAATCCACGCTCCCAATGAAGGGAGCGACTTTGCCGTTGCATCTGGTGGTGATACCTTGACTGGGTTTCAATCCACGCTCCCAATGAAGGGAGCGACCATTGACATTCAAGAGAGCAGCGATAAATACAAAGTTTCAATCCACGCTCCCAATGAAGGGAGCGACCACGCGGGAGTTGTTGGAAATATTGCTATCATCCGTTTCAATCCACGCTCCCAATGAAGGGAGCGACGGTCGACTCCAATGGGGAATTACGGAATCAAGAGTTTCAATCCACGCTCCCAATGAAGGGAGCGACAACGCAATGCAGAGCTCGAAGCAATGATAACGAGTTTCAATCCACGCTCCCAATGAAGGGAGCGACCTACCTACACGGGTTGAAATAACAAAGATAAAGTTTCAATCCACGCTCCCAATGAAGGGAGCGACAGTATGGCATTCAACATTTTCCGCTATAAGTTCATGTTTCAATCCACGCTCCCAATGAAGGGAGCGACTTGTGATTATGGACGCTTGGCTATTTGCCTAGCTTGTTTCAATCCACGCTCCCAATGAAGGGAGCGACCCTTGACCTCTGCTTCGATCTTCTCAAGATGTGGGTTTCAATCCACGCTCCCAATGAAGGGAGCGACGCAGTATTTTCCGGCTTTGTTTCACAGTCGAAGAGTTTCAATCCACGCTCCCAATGAAGGGAGCGACCAAAAGTTACCTGACCTTCATACTTTCAAATTAGTTTCAATCCACGCTCCCAATGAAGGGAGCGACCTGCACCTGCGGCGGCGGTCACTTGATAGCACATGTTTCAATCCACGCTCCCAATGAAGGGAGCGACAGCAGGTCTTTCCAGGTCTGGATGCGGATATCAAGTTTCAATCCACGCTCCCAATGAAGGGAGCGACAAGATGTACTCACATTTTGGGCTTGACGAAAAAGTTTCAATCCACGCTCCCAATGAAGGGAGCGACTACGTGCCTATTGTTGGGGCATGGCGCTGATTGAGTTTCAATCCACGCTCCCAATGAAGGGAGCGACCAAGTCCGCAGGTTACGGCTTGGATTGAAAGCCTGTTTCAATCCACGCTCCCAATGAAGGGAGCGACCAAGCCGTTGGGCGGACTTAGTTCCGCAGAAAATGTTTCAATCCACGCTCCCAATGAAGGGAGCGACGTGGTGTTGCAGTGCTACACCCATGTCTTTTAGGTTTCAATCCACGCTCCCAATGAAGGGAGCGACGACCGCTTACTCTCAATGTTGATTTTATCTTATTGTTTCAATCCACGCTCCCAATGAAGGGAGCGACTCGGGTCAAGATAATACTGATTCCCAACACCGAACGGTTTCAATCCACGCTCCCAATGAAGGGAGCGACTCAGATAAGGAGTAACCCATGAACGATATCGTACATGTTTCAATCCACGCTCCCAATGAAGGGAGCGACAAAAACGCTTGTACACAAGCGCAAGGCTGAATTGTTTCAATCCACGCTCCCAATGAAGGGAGCGACAAAAGCTGCGGCGTTGTGATCTGCCCACATGGTGTTTCAATCCACGCTCCCAATGAAGGGAGCGACCTGTCGTCCTTGCAAAACCTAGCATACAAGCAGTTTCAATCCACGCTCCCAATGAAGGGAGCGACCTTCGGGCGCGGGCTGTGTGTCTAGGTCATCAAAAGTTTCAATCCACGCTCCCAATGAAGGGAGCGACAAGTCCATTCAACAAATTGCCCGTCTATGATCTTGTTTCAATCCACGCTCCCAATGAAGGGAGCGACGCGCTGTCAGGATCGCACACAGTACTACAACCATTGTTTCAATCCACGCTCCCAATGAAGGGAGCGACCACGCGATTGTTAGCAAGCGAGGAAGAGCGCAACGTTTCAATCCACGCTCCCAATGAAGGGAGCGACTCAACGCTGCATAACCAGCCGCCAATGTCTGAGTTTCAATCCACGCTCCCAATGAAGGGAGCGACTAGATACGCCCAAATTCGCTAATGGCTAATTTTTGTTTCAATCCACGCTCCCAATGAAGGGAGCGACATCATCAGAACCCATTTATCAATCGGATAAACAAGTTTCAATCCACGCTCCCAATGAAGGGAGCGACTCAGACATCACCGCAGGCGCGAAAGCTCTCAAAGAGTTTCAATCCACGCTCCCAATGAAGGGAGCGACTATTGCACCGTCACAGCTTTGATGTCCGCTTCGGTGTTTCAATCCACGCTCCCAATGAAGGGAGCGACCCGCTGAGTTGGTTAGGCAGGCAATAGGAAACAGTTTCAATCCACGCTCCCAATGAAGGGAGCGACACCATTCAAGGATTGACCATTCGCAGTGGAACGGGTTTCAATCCACGCTCCCAATGAAGGGAGCGACTCTGTTCATGTCACAAAAAGTCAGGCGATTGGAAGTTTCAATCCACGCTCCCAATGAAGGGAGCGACGCCCAAGCATTACTGCCTTTACGGTCTTGTCAATTGTTTCAATCCACGCTCCCAATGAAGGGAGCGACCGAGGAAGAACGCAACGAACGCAAGACCATAATAGTTTCAATCCACGCTCCCAATGAAGGGAGCGACCTGACTTTGACCCTGACGGCGATATCCTGAAAGTTTCAATCCACGCTCCCAATGAAGGGAGCGACTGAGATGTTGCACAGGTTACGGGATGGAAAAACAGAGTTTCAATCCACGCTCCCAATGAAGGGAGCGACGCATAGCTTGGATGATACAACGCATGGACCGTGAGTTTCAATCCACGCTCCCAATGAAGGGAGCGACATTCAACTTGTAACCCTGCTTGGGTAACAGTCTGTTTCAATCCACGCTCCCAATGAAGGGAGCGACGTGAGATGCGGCTGCCGTTGTTGGTCAGACGAAGTTTCAATCCACGCTCCCAATGAAGGGAGCGACTAGTTCCTAAGGACCATGCTAATACATAGCATAGAGTTTCAATCCACGCTCCCAATGAAGGGAGCGACCTATGTTGGTGAGGGAGGTGCGAGTGGCAGCATAGTTTCAATCCACGCTCCCAATGAAGGGAGCGACCATGTGAGCTATGAATATATAGCACAGATGTTCTGTTTCAATCCACGCTCCCAATGAAGGGAGCGACGGCGGGCAGTCCCAACACAGCTGCAGGACTTTTAGTTTCAATCCACGCTCCCAATGAAGGGAGCGACGTAGGCAGTACCGCTTTCAACGCTTTCAGATCGTTTCAATCCACGCTCCCAATGAAGGGAGCGACGTTATCCAAAACGATGTCCCTTTGCTAATTGCCGTTTCAATCCACGCTCCCAATGAAGGGAGCGACTCGAGACACTGGTCACCATGCCGCTCGAAAAAGTTTCAATCCACGCTCCCAATGAAGGGAGCGACCCGCTTTCCCCCAAATTGCTATCACAATTTAGGGGTTTCAATCCACGCTCCCAATGAAGGGAGCGACTTGACCGGCGATCTGGCGAGTTTGTCTTTCAAGGAGTTTCAATCCACGCTCCCAATGAAGGGAGCGACATGTGCGCAACGTGGGTGCATTGCAGGAACAGAAGTTTCAATCCACGCTCCCAATGAAGGGAGCGACCTGGTGATCGTAAGCGCGGCACGCCCGGAAGCGTTTCAATCCACGCTCCCAATGAAGGGAGCGACTTGGCTATTACGAATATGACGCGGGTGATGGCAAGTTTCAATCCACGCTCCCAATGAAGGGAGCGACAAGAAGTGGGGCGGGGGATGATCCCACAGCAACGTTTCAATCCACGCTCCCAATGAAGGGAGCGACTTGAAAGGAGAGACATATGTCACCAATTATTGTTTCAATCCACGCTCCCAATGAAGGGAGCGACTCCTGTTGATCGACTGTAGCAGTATCGGTATGCGAGTTTCAATCCACGCTCCCAATGAAGGGAGCGACTCCCTAAGGACCAGGCTAATACATGACATAGAAAAGTTTCAATCCACGCTCCCAATGAAGGGAGCGACCTTTGGCGTGATACCCCCCGATCATTTGACCTGTGTTTCAATCCACGCTCCCAATGAAGGGAGCGACGAGTACTGCTAAATCCTCCCAGGCGCTTTGTCATGTTTCAATCCACGCTCCCAATGAAGGGAGCGACGCTGTCATGGTGACCTCAAAGCCAATATTGCGGTTTCAATCCACGCTCCCAATGAAGGGAGCGACAACCACATTCAATGGAGATAAATCAAATGACAAGTTTCAATCCACGCTCCCAATGAAGGGAGCGACTTTTGAAGAAGGGTCCGGACGGCTTTTTATACATGTTTCAATCCACGCTCCCAATGAAGGGAGCGACGAGTGTCTTTCCAGAGTTCACGCAATTCTATGGAGTTTCAATCCACGCTCCCAATGAAGGGAGCGACATGGTTTCACACTCTACCTAATGGTAATTAGTTAGTTTCAATCCACGCTCCCAATGAAGGGAGCGACCTGGCGCTTTTCGCACCATCCGGCGCGCCGGCGAGTTTCAATCCACGCTCCCAATGAAGGGAGCGACCTGGCAGCCGAAGTAACCCAGGTTTCCTGGAAATGTTTCAATCCACGCTCCCAATGAAGGGAGCGACCCCGGCTTATCGCTGGCTTGAGTCTTACCGTCAAGTTTCAATCCACGCTCCCAATGAAGGGAGCGACCCAGCGCTATGGCGATCAGATCACACTGCTGCGGTTTCAATCCACGCTCCCAATGAAGGGAGCGACAAGGTTACCTGGGACTAAGCCATCATGACAACTGTTTCAATCCACGCTCCCAATGAAGGGAGCGACGCGGCTTCAACAACGCAAGTACAACAATTTGGATGTTTCAATCCACGCTCCCAATGAAGGGAGCGACTCGCCGATACTGAAGATTTAGGTCCATTGGTCGAGTTTCAATCCACGCTCCCAATGAAGGGAGCGACTCCTGCGATCAAAACGGTCGGCGACTGGATCAAGTTTCAATCCACGCTCCCAATGAAGGGAGCGACTTCGCATTGACTGTCACGGTACGCGGGGACCAGGTTTCAATCCACGCTCCCAATGAAGGGAGCGACCCGGCAACAGGGTAAGTTCCTGCCGGCAGAAAGTTTCAATCCACGCTCCCAATGAAGGGAGCGACATTGCCGTCACTAGCCAACATCACCATCGTTACGTTTCAATCCACGCTCCCAATGAAGGGAGCGACCTCGTCATGCTGAAATCGTTGTGAGAACTCGTCATTGTTTCAATCCACGCTCCCAATGAAGGGAGCGACTGCGGGCAAGCCCAACACAGCAGCAGGACTTTTAGTTTCAATCCACGCTCCCAATGAAGGGAGCGACTTGACCTGATACAGGACTCTTGCGGATATAGGTTGTTTCAATCCACGCTCCCAATGAAGGGAGCGACTTGTGATTGAAACAATTGCGTGCTTCTTGCCAGAGTTTCAATCCACGCTCCCAATGAAGGGAGCGACTTGGATGCCGGTTTGACCGAACTTTCCATATAGGTTTCAATCCACGCTCCCAATGAAGGGAGCGACGCGCAGTATAGAAGGGTGCCATGCCAACACTGATGTTTCAATCCACGCTCCCAATGAAGGGAGCGACTATTTTGACCGGCAGTATTTGGTAGACTTAATGTTTCAATCCACGCTCCCAATGAAGGGAGCGACTCCATTAAATTTAGCAATGATGAATTGTTACGTAGGTTTCAATCCACGCTCCCAATGAAGGGAGCGACGATTCTGCCCGCCCTGGGGCCGCCCGCATGGTTTGTTTCAATCCACGCTCCCAATGAAGGGAGCGACTGAAATTGAGGGTCCCTGGTGCAATTGCTGAATGGGTTTCAATCCACGCTCCCAATGAAGGGAGCGACTCACATCAGGTACCTATGTCAGGCTCTTAATCGGTGTTTCAATCCACGCTCCCAATGAAGGGAGCGACTTCGTTCCGTCCAGGCGTAAATAAATCGTGTTGTTTCAATCCACGCTCCCAATGAAGGGAGCGACTCGTTATATGGCTTCCAATCAGGATCCTTGAAGTTTCAATCCACGCTCCCAATGAAGGGAGCGACTGAGTGGCAAGCGCTTGGCTCTCCGCTGTTACTGTTTCAATCCACGCTCCCAATGAAGGGAGCGACCTGCCTCCTTCCGACCTATGACAACCTCTGCTTTGTTTCAATCCACGCTCCCAATGAAGGGAGCGACGCAGTCTCACCCCAGACTGCATCCCGCCAATTGGTGTTTCAATCCACGCTCCCAATGAAGGGAGCGACTTCAAATGTTTTGCCTGTAACGGGACGGGCATTTTGTTTCAATCCACGCTCCCAATGAAGGGAGCGACCCATATTTGCAGGAGAAGATACACGGATAACAGTTTCAATCCACGCTCCCAATGAAGGGAGCGACTACCGCCCCCGACAATGTTCATGCCAACATCTTGTTTCAATCCACGCTCCCAATGAAGGGAGCGACCATAGCACATGCAATGTTCTTCTAGCTCAGTGAAGTTTCAATCCACGCTCCCAATGAAGGGAGCGACTACGGTATGATCGGTACACTTGCGTTCATGCTTTTGTTTCAATCCACGCTCCCAATGAAGGGAGCGACTCAAAGAATTCTTTTGTCCAGCCTTTGATCGTTTGTTTCAATCCACGCTCCCAATGAAGGGAGCGACCGGGAAAGTTTACAAATTGATCGTAAGCCGTTTGTTTCAATCCACGCTCCCAATGAAGGGAGCGACCGTAAGGGCAAAAAAGTTATACATGAAATCGCATTGTTTCAATCCACGCTCCCAATGAAGGGAGCGACCGCAAAATCTGGCAAAAAATAAATCTGCCCGCCAGATATGGGCAATTCACATTAATGGTAAACCTATAAAGTAACAAAAATTTTATCTGGATCTAGTTATTTGGTTGTTAAAGTTCAAAATATCCTGCGAACGTGCGGTAAGCTTCATGTTCACTTTAGATTCGCAAATGCCATGTTATGTGATCAATGTTCCTTCCAAATCAATGCTGGGCTTGGCGCCGATATGCTCCACTTTGCTTTTCCATTTATCGCCCAGGCAATAAAAGCGAAGACTATCTACTTCGGGATCAATGATCTTTTGCAAAGCATGTTGAAGCTGTTTCAATTGAGCAGTATCAATGATGCATTCGAAGACGGAATTTTGTACACGTTGACCGTAATCTTTGCATTTTTTGGAAACCCTGCGTAAACGCGACCTGCCAGCTGCTGTTTCAGTTTTTACATCGTAAGTGATCAAGACCATCATATAAAGTCACTCCTAATTCCAGAAGAAGGGTGGATACGCATCAAGATCGCCGCGTAAATACCGTGCCAGGAGCATAGCTTGCACATGTGGGATCAATCCGAACGGGATTTTTTCTTTGAGATAGGGATGAACAATCTCTTCCTTCTTGCGCTCCTGCCATGCGGTCAATACTGCTTTGCGTGTATCATCATCCATCAAAATGCCGCCGCTTTCTTTTTGTGTGAAGCCCTTGCCGGTGATCTGCTTACGGTTGACCAGCGATAGTGCTAAACGGTCAGCAAAGATTGGACGCAGTTCCTCCATCAGGTCCAGTGCGAGCGAGGGGCGACCAGGGCGGTCTTGATGCAGGAATCCAACATAGGGGTCGAGTCCAACCACTTCCAACGCAGAAGCGACTTCGTTCGTTAGCAACGTATAGAGAAACGAAAGCAGGGAGTTCATATTATCCAATGGCGGACGGCGCGAGCGTTCCTTGAATTTGAAATCATCTTTCTGTTGCAAAATCAACTGATCGAACACGCTGAAATAAACTTTTGCCGCGCTGCCCTCGAAGCCCATCAAATCGCCAATGGAGTTGCAGGTGGGAATGGTTTTGAGAGTCTCTTTCAGCCAGACAGACGTGGCGGGTAAAGCAGAATCAGCCAACAGCATGGAATGATCGCGGACGGCTCTATCGAGGACTTTACGGCAGTTGGAGATTTTTCCAAGCAGGAAGGATATCGCAATCGGAAGGCTGTCCGCTTCTTTCTCCGACACTTCAAACTGTTTCTTTCGCAAAAGGACATTGCCCTTCACCTTGCCCGTGACCCGCCCCTGAAAACGACCATTCGGTGTGAGAAAACTAAGTCCGATGTTTCGTTCTGCGCACGCGCCCATGAGTGCTGGACTTGCGCCCTGCCACGTAAAGCAAATGATGTTTTCGATATTGTGCAAGGGTAGGCGCGTGGATGTGCTTGGCGCAGCCCCCTGTGGGTCATCTTTTTTGATGACCACATTTTCACCATCCAACGAAAGATAGGCTTCTGGTGTAGTGACATATAGTACGTTGCCAAGATGTTTCATGGGCTATCCGTTCTCGATCTGCTGTTTGATGTACTTCGATGCCGCAATAACTTTCTCGTTCAACACAGGTAGGCACACATCCGCAAGTGAACAGGATCGACAACCTTTGAACGGCTTGACCTTCGGAGTGTAGCCTCTAATGAAATAGTTGTGCATTTCATCCGACATATCGCTCACAAGGTTTCGCAGTTCAGTTGTCAAATCAATTTCGACGCGGTGACGGGTTTCTCCATAGTAGAGATAGCCTTTGGGAATTGAGACTGAAAGCATTTCTTCCAAGCACAAGGCTTGCGCGCATAACTGCGTTTCATCACTGTGATCGTGCTTCTCTTTGCCGCGTTTGTATTCCACAGGCGCGGCAAGATATAAGCCGTCTCTGCCTGGCAGTGTGACTCCATCGGGTGAAGCCGTGAACTCAACTACATCACACACGCCTGAAAGCCCCAGCCGATAGGAAGCAATCGGCACAGAACGCGCCGTGATGACCCCGTTCCTCATTTCAGTGAAGAAGGGATCATCCACGCGCTTGTGCATGATCCTGCCCTCGGCAGTGAACGCGTTCTCTTGCCATTGCCGTTCGACATGGATGAGCGCCCATTGCCGGCGGCAAAACAGAAAATGCTGAATACCCGAGAGGGGCAGTAGTTCGTCGGAGGTGTATTCGGATTTCATACCCTATAGCAATGCCTCTTTGTTCTCTGGTATGTATTTTGGTAAGCGGTTGTAGCCTATAGCAGGGTTGCTAGATGACAATGCCTTTATAAACTCAACCTCTTTTTGGTTGACCTCATGATCGGTAGCAGCCTCTGACTCCCATAGGATTTCCTTTCTGATTGTAAAGTCACGCATTTCTTCAGGTGAAAAGTCCTTTTCAATCAGTTTGCTATTTACGCTACCGAAATAGGTTAAGGTTCCTGTCAGATCCTTACCAATATAGATCTTGCCATTAGGGTATGCGATTTTATAGATGACTTTCAAATCAAGCTTCCTTTCATGCTTACAACTTCTCGATCAACTCCACGCCTTCGGGAGTGCTTCCTTCAACCTTCACGGAATAATCAGCGAATTTACGCGGAATGATTACCGACTCGTTCTTCTCAACCTTGACCAAATCAAAGAGTTTGTGTGAAGGTGCATTACCAAGTTCATCCTTGTGCTTGAAGACGAACAGCCTGCGCGCCGCCATCTTGCCACGTGCGGCTGAATGGTCATGCTCGAACATGTTGACCAGAGCATCCCAAAAGAGTGCCAAGTCATCTTCCGAGAAACCAGTTCCTTTAGTTTCATCGTTCGCCAGTTTCGCAGAGATGTAACCTTCGACACGATATAAACCGTAGGGGACAATGTGCTTACGTCCCATCGTGCGTTCCTTTTCGTCGTCTTCGATCTTTGTCACAGTTTGGCGAGTGATTGTTACTTCCTGCTGGACAATTGGGTCAATACTGCGCGAGAAGTTGATTTGAATCGGACCGCGTACCTGCCCGCAGTTATCGCCTGTGCTCATTACCGCGCCAAAGGTACGGACATCGAAGAAGTTGGCACACATCCATTGACGGGCTTCGTTGACCTGGGCTGCTGTCACCTTGTCTTTTGATTTCGCGCCTATGGCAACATAAGCCTCTACGTGATTTTGGTTCAGCGGCGTTCCTTCTTTGACATAAATCCTATAGCCTGCAGAGTCATCCTTGACGAGTTCCGCATAATTACGAATTTTGCGTTTGATGCAGACATCGGTCACGATGCCGTAGCCAGTTTCAGGATCAATGCGCGGCATGTTGCCTGCGTCGGGATCGCCGTTGGGGTTGCCGTTTTCCACATCATAGAGCAGGACAAATTCGTAGCGGTTTTTGATTGGGGTAGTCATTGGTTAATTCTCCTTTGGGTTAATTGGTTTCGGATGAAGTTGATTCGACAGGGTTTCTGTCTGCTTTAGATATATAAAAATCAGCACGCTGGTGGTAATAGCCCAAGACGAAGATGCCTTGCTCATCAAGCGTGAGATGGGATGGAATAGGATTCTTTTCCACGTCCAGCAAATCCAAAATATCCTGAATGCGGCGGTCACTAATATATCCGTAATCTGCTTTAGAAATATGATGTTGCGATAGCCGTAAGAGAGTCGGAAACACAGTTCGAGGCGCGGCGCAAGCGGATGTGAAATAACGGTCTTTGATGCTGGCATTCACATCGCCAATCGCTTCCTGTTGCGCTTTTTCAAGCACGGCAAATAAGCGTCCCAACAAATATGCGGGAATAGTAGATTTCTCATTGAGCGACATAACAAGTACCTCCTGAATTTGATTTTGGGGTTGATTACGATATTTGCGGATGAGATAGGCTTTGATGATCGCCGCACGCGCATAGCTGATTTTCTTGATGAATTTCTTTGGGTCATCCTGATCCGCGCGGATACGGTTGATGATGGCGTTAAATAACGCGGCAGGGTAGGGAGTATTATCAAGAATGGCGCGAAACACAGAGCCAGTCATCAGCGGCGAAGCCTGTGGGTCAGAAGCCTTTTTAGAAATTGTCTCATCCAAAATATAACGGATCGTTAAGTAGGTTGGCTGATCGTCAAACTCCTTAACTATTTCCAAATCTTTGTAATGTTTCATGATCTTTTCGACGATCTTGTCGAAAGGGTCGCTGTGGAAGAAGCGTATAGAAATGCGCGCTGCATTAGGAGCCAAGCCGAGAATATAAAAACGTGGATTCTCATTCAATCCTTCAAGCAAATGAGATACATCCAACGCCTGAACGCGCCTGACTTTCTCTGCTATTTTTTTGAGACGCTTTTCGGCTTTCTTATCTCTTACAGGTAGGCTCTCTTCATCGGCTAGTGTTTCGACTTCCACGATTTCAGGCTCACATAATCCCATGAAGGCTTTTGCGTACTCCTTCTTTTCACTCTCTGCCCAATAGACAACGGTTGTATCGCCAATAGTGAATTTCTTATTCTCGTTGGTTGACGAGAGCAAATAGTTCAATGCAGTGGTGTAAGCAAAAGTTGCTTTTTCGCTAACTGGAGAATTCATTCCTTGTTCGCGGTTGTATGATTCGTAAGCATGGGCATTGAAGCCTACCAATGTGGCTCCAGTTGGATTTGCATCACGGATACCTTTCAGGCTTGGATGTAGGCGCGCGATTGGAGCAACATCACCTGTTACCAAACATTGCCCAAGAACGGCATCACTGCTAGATTTATGTAAATCCCACGCCTGACGAATAGCAGCATCTTCGTGAACGAAGCCGCCGTTGAACATGAATACCAAGTTGCCACCTTTCAAAATGATTTCAAGGTGAGTGGCAATCTTAGGATGCTCCCTTCCTTTTGCGGGATCGTAATTTTCAAGAAAGGCAATGACTGCTTTTGAAGCAGAGCAATTGGCTTTTGCAAGTATTTCTTTGTTCAACCGCGCAAATTCCTCAAAACGTTTTTGTGAATATTCAGAGTCTCCTTTATCTGAAATCCCTAAAATATATGCGCTATTTTCACTTAAGAAATTTGCGCTAATTCCAGATGTCTTCTTGACCTGCTCTGGCACAATCATGCGTCGGGGTCGGTCTTCCATTTTCTTTCCACGTTGCACTTGCTCAAAAAGTGGGAAGACATCCATTAATTCACCCTTTGCGGAAATATTAAGAGCAAAACTTATACCAGTGGAGCTATATCCAGGCGGCGCAATATCGCTTTCAGGATCACTGGATAAAATATCGTAGTAGCGAGTCAATGCTTGTAAGATCATCGCCTAACCTCCAAGTCTGTCAAATCCAGCACGCCATCATTCAAGGTAGCTTTGAAGAATTGCGGCTTGATGTCTTCAGAATCAGAAAAGTCCATGTCGTACAACATCCAACCCAAGTCCCGATTTCCCAGCGGGCTTTTGGGGATTGCTTCATCTTCGATCAACTGCACCTTTGCGCCGAACTCGCGGGTTCCCAAGCAGGGCGCGCTGAAATGCTGTCCCTTACGAAGACGACGCAGGATAATGTTGTAATGCTTTTCAACCGTGTCCTCATTACCAGCTTTGTCGGTCATTTCAAAATGGGCTTCAATAATATAATCCACATTTTTTAGCACAAGAGCGGCGCGTTGCTGGCGATTGTCTACAGCAGACAAATACATCGACTCAGTGGTTGTGCCGTTCATCCTGCGCCGTGCCTCGCTTTCAGAAGCCTTCTCGCTCACCTCATTGCGCCGAACATTGGTGAACTCGATTTCTTTCAGCACATGGATTTTGTTTATTACCCAGCGAATGGCGGGCTTCCAGTACACCGCTTCGATGATTCCGCGTGCTGCCGATGGGGTAATGATGTCGTAGCTGACCCGCTCCACTTTCATTTCAGGACGGGTGAATAGGGCATAATCACCGCTTACTCGAATCTTGATTCCGTATCCCATAGATTTAGCCTCCTTTATTATGTGTCGATAAATATCGCATCTCCGCCAGCATCAGCGGGAAGGATAAGACCTGTTTGCATATCGTAATACTTCATGTTGTTCAATACTTCATAAGTTTCATTGTAAGTTTCGATTACTCCTTTACTTTGCAGTTTTTTGAATTCGTTTTCATAGATGTTGACGGTGTACATTTGCAACTGTCTTGCAAACTTGAATGGGAAAGGATGAAATCGTGTTTGTTCAAGAAGTTTCTCTGCCTCCACATTATAGGGAATGACAACAGCTACTGTATTGTTTTCGATCAAATTGAAATTCTCTGCGGCTGTTTTGAAATCGAAATCTAATTCACCTGTTTCTTTGTCGAAGTAAGGCAAAATTCTCTTCACATCAAATGCGCGTTTGGGGTCTTGAAGATTATCAAGCATTTTGAAATAAGCATTGATTGCTTGAACAGAAACAGGGTCATCGCTAAAGTCTCGCAAAATGTTTTCTGCTACGCTTGCGCCTTGTTTAACAAATATGGGCGTTTTCTTAATGAAGGGAGTCTCTGGATCAAAGACAAACATATCTCCACTATCTTTTTTGCCTTCTCGGTTTACGCGTCCAGCCGCCTGAATGATCGAATCCAATCCAGCTAGTGCGCGATAGCCTGCTGGGAAATCTACGTCAATGCCTGCTTCCATTACCTGAGTTGAAACCACGCGACAGGGCTGCCCAGATTTGAGCAATTCCCGAATCGTTATCAATGTTTCTTTGCGATGTGTCGGGCACATCAATGTTGAGAGGTGAAAGCGTCCTTCGCCAGTAAGTTCATCAAACAAACCTTTGGCATGTTTGCGTGTGTTGACGATGCATAATGCCTGGTCATGGGCGTTTATCTTTTCAAGCAATTCAGAATCTGGAACTTTGCCTATATTTTTTATCTGCACCCGTTTGTAAAAATCGAACAAGGCTTGCGGGTCGGGGGCTAATTCTTCAAACACTACACCTGGCAGGCGATCTCCTAATGATGGCTGTGTGGCTGTACAAAAGACTGTGCTTGCGCCATAGTTCTGAACCAGTTCCTTCACTGCGAGCATACACGGATCCAAATATTCACGTGGCAACATTTGTGCTTCGTCAAAAATAATTACGCTTTTGGCGAGGTTGTGCAATTTGCGGCAACGCGATGAGCGATTGGCAAACAGCGACTCAAAGAATTGCACGTTGGTTGTGACGACAATCGGAATATCCCAATTCTCCGAAGCCAGTTTTAATTTATCGAGGACATCCTTTGCATCATCTTCAGACGACTCCTCATTAGTCTCGTATTTTTTACTCCAATCAAAATTTGAATGATGTTCAAGAACATTCTTCTCGCCTAGAGATTCTTTGAATACACCAGCATTTTGTTCAATGATGCTCGTAAATGGAATAACGTAAATGATCCTTTTCAATCCATGAATTGCAGCGTGATTCAATGCAAACGCCATGGAAGCCAGAGTCTTCCCTCCGCCTGTTGGAATTGTGAGTGTATAAAAGCCTTGCTTTTCAGACGATTGTTCAACGCATGCTTTTAGGGTTTCTGTTCGTTTTTTATTGATGTCGCTTTCTGGGTTATCAAATCTTCTTAAAAACAGATTGAACTTTTCACTTAGCTCTTCGATGCTATTGTGTTCTCCACGCGGTTTCTTCCCATTCATAAATTCTTCGGTTTCTTGAAAGTCAGCATCCACCAAAGTAGAATACAACATGCGTGTGAAGAAAGCGAGTGAGAACCCTGGATGTTTTTTATCTTGACGAATTTTCAAGTAAGACGGCAAAGCCAATGCCACCGATTCGATTTCAGTTTTATACGCGCTGAAATCTTCCAGCTTTTTCTTATCCACGCGCGCCAATAAAGTCCCGTCAGAATCTACATCGCTGCTGTCACCATAATTTGGAAGTCCACTATGATGTCCCGCAATACAGTAAGCGAGCATGGTGGAGAGATATTTTTGATTTTGGTCTTGACCGAATAAATTACGGACTTCCCTCGCTCCCGCAGTGGCATGATCCACCTTGTGCTTTGCACCATCCAATCGAGCCTGAAATGCTTTGGAATATTTTCCAATATCATGCAATAACGCCGCAGTACGCGCTAATTCAGAGATTCCCGCATCCGCACCAAACTTTTCAGCAAGATCAGCAGTATTGAAAAGATGGTTTTTCAAGAGTTGCCATTTTGTTTTGTCTGGTTCATCTTTTTTAGAATGTCCATAATATTGAAACTGCTTTTCCTGCAGTTCCACCAACTTATACAACTGCGCCAACTCCCGCGCTTCGCGCATAAGTGACTTTCTCAAATTCTCTGGCTCCAACACTTCACAATCTGCGCCCCAGCCTCTTACCCAGGGCAGCATCTCGCGCCACTCGGCAACTTCCGCGCTCCAGATACAGCCGCCGTCTTCGGTATCATCTACTTTTTCAAGCGGATGCCAGATACTTTCCTTCACACGTCGCGCCGCGTCCTTGTAAAAGCGCAGTCTTACTGTAACGGGTTCTTTATCTCCAACCCAAATACCCCAGGCGTGTTTGAGCAATACTTGTTCGTCGAAGTCTGCAGGGATTTCAAAGGGTTCTCCTGAAAGAACAGCAGTCTTAATTCGCTCGATCTTGAAAGGCACGATCTTGTCATTGAAGTCACTCAGCGCAATCGCATAAATGCTGTCGCTCCAAATGGACGGCTCGATCAGGTAGATGCTGATTGTGTGGCGCGTCAATCCATCCATACCCAAAGGCTGATATTCAATTCTGACTTTCTTCTGCTCCACCCATACCTGAGCGAGAGTTTCAATGATCTTGATCCGCTCGGGGTCTTTTTCCTGTCTCAATACCGCGTCTGCCGCTTTGAGCAGTTTCTCGGTCATCGGCTGTCTTAAAGTGGCGGCAAGTTTTTCCAACGCATTTGCTGCGTGTGGGTGATGAAAACGAGTTTGGCGAGATGTTTTGCGCGCAGCGAGATAAAGGGTCAGCGCTTCATGTAAATTGACCTTGATCTCTGAAATGAGTTTTGTGCGCGGGATGTGATAACGTCCCTCTTCATCCTTTTCGATTGGATATTGACCCGTTAATTCGATGCGGTCACGGTAGATCAAAGTGCGGTCCACGCCCAACCGCTCAGCCAGTTCAATGTCCGAATAAGCGCGCTGAATATAAAGCCGCTTCATTTCTTCGAGACGTTCTGCTTTTGTCATTCCACTCATGTCGGCTCCTCGCAACTTTGAATCGATTTCCGATCACTTCTTTGCAACAGCATAGCACAAGGCACTAACCAATTCTGCAACATTTTCATAATTTGTTTTTTCGGAACGGCCATAATCCACCCTTTTCATCCTCACTCACTAATAAACCATTATCTTGTAGCACTGGTAGCGAACGCGTCACTTCGCTGCGGTTAAGTCCCAATAAGCGTGCGATCAAGCCCGCCTTTTTCCCTGGATGTTCCTCTATTTTACGGTAAATCTGCTCTGCGCGGTCATGGTTCGTTGGTCGTGCCATATCTGCCTCCGTATTGTGGATTTGCATCCACTTTACGGGAGGCATGTTGCAAGTACTGCAACATAATCATCTATTTCTTAATCTCTTTTGAAGATTTCTGGCAGTTCCCCTACATAGGTAATCACCAATCTCTGTCCCGCTCTTGTAGCCGCCATATATAACTTCCGTGTGTTATCGCGCATCAACGTCTCACGCTCGTCATCGGATAACCTCAACGATTGCTCCTCTTCGAACATATCGCGCAGCCCCGCCAGGAACACAATCGGACTCTCCAACCCTGCGCCGGCATTGTATGTTGTCACCCGCACATAATCACCCGGGTAGGTTTCTTTAGGATCGATAGCAGAACCTTTTCCCAACCGAGCTTCAATCGCCCGGATCAAATCATCCACTCCATTCGTATGCAACACGAGCAAATGTCTTTTGGGCATGCCTTTCTTTACAAAATCTGCCACTTCGTTTGCAATGCGAATAATCTCATCCTGCGGACTGGTCAGCGGGATGATCTGCGGAAAGGCGCCGTTCGGCATATTGAGCAGATCAGGTGCCAGGATATCGTCATCCTTTTCATCTGCAAGACGCTGGCGGTATAGCAAAGTCGCAAAATCCATGATCTCACGCGTCGTGCGATAGCTGCGCCGCATCAGATGGGTACGCCCTCGTGCTTCCAGCCCCAATGACTTCCACGAGGTGCCACGCCCCAGAAAACCCTGTGTCGGATCAGCCACGATAAAAAGATGGCTGCTCCTCGGTGTAAGTAATTTCAATATTAAACTGATCCAGATCGGCGCAAAAAATTGCGCTTCATCGATCAGGATGAAATCATATTGAGGTAATTCCACCTTCCCTTGATGGATAAACTTCCAAATCCGCTGAGGCACATCTCCCCAATCCAAGGTGTTCCTCCCATCAAGTTCCTTCTGATACTCTTTCACCGCATCGAACATGCGCTGGCGCTGATCCGCGTTTAGACCGAAGCCGCGCCCTCGCCGTTCGACCGAAAGATACTCCTTCCGCGTCATGGGAACCTGATCCTTCATCCAGTCGATCTCGCCTTGGAACATCGAGGCAGAAATCGATGTATCCTTTAAGTGCTTATGCCAAACACCTTCTACTACTCTTTGCCGCCCTTTGATCGTGAGCGGATCGAGCCACCTCTCCTTCGTGGGCCAGTATTTGCGACACCAGCCATTGAAAGTTTGCCATTCAATGTTTTCCGGCTCCCGATTTTCAAGATGCGTAAAACGGGACTGCATATCATGGCTTAATGGACGGTTGTGAGTCAGGACCAGGAAACGTTTATTGGGAAAATTTCGATACAGCAGACGCAGGCGGTATAACAGGATCAGGGTCTTGCCGCTGCCGGCCACACCATTGACGATGTTCAAGCGAAAATCACTACTGACACCCTGCCCTTCATCCGGCAGATCAAGATCAGACTTGACGGCCAGTTCCTGATCGTAGTCCAGCAGATAATCCGTTAACCCAGCCTTGCGACGACGATCTGTGACTGGACGGACGGTCATGGTCTCTGGAACAATCACTTCGGGCGTAAAGCGTTGGCGAAGTTTTTCCTGGGAGATATCATCCAGAGGAACGGACGAAAGAAACTCATCCCAACCAGTCTCCTGTTGCATGACATCCCTGCCCACCCAATGGGCCTGAAAAGATGCTGTCGAGCTTTTTTGTAATTGTTCGTTGGAGATATTAGGAAAGACGATCAAGGTTCGGATTTCTTTTGCTTTTTGGAAACCCAGTGAGGATACGAAAGAAACCAGTCTCTCATTCTCTGGAAACCCCAAAGGCACTGCCTCTGACTCCATCAATGTCAGTTGCCCCGCAAACTTCGCGTCGCGTGATGTGGCTGAACTTACCATCAGCAGTAACGCTCTTCCGTCAGCATGCAATAGCAGAAAGTCTGGCGCGTTCTGTTTATCAAAATTCAGGTTGTGCCAGACACAATACTCGTCGGGAAGTTTCTTCAAGGCATTGAAGACCTTGATCACTTCACTGGACCCTACGCGCGGCGGTGTGTCTGGCAGGATGCGTGCCATAAGGTTAACCGTTCAAGTTTCCACCTGGCACAGTAAGCTGCAGACAACTGCCAATCAGATCGCGCAACATATTCATGGTCTCCGCCTGTTCAGGGTCGAACTGATCGGCATCCAACATGTGATGACTGCCAACTAAGATTAGTTTGGTACGCGGACGCGTGACCGCGACATTCAAGCGCTGGGGTTGAAAGAGAAAATCCGCCACCTGAGCCGCGAACTTTGGACTGGCGGTCGCAAAGGACACCAGCACCACTTCCCGTTCCTGCCCTTGCATGCGTTCCACGGTGTCAACCACTATTTTTTTGAGCAGGTCATCATCCATGAGATTTCGGCGCATCAAGCTGCGAATCAGGCGACCCTGTGCTCGGTATGGAACTACCACCCCGATCTCATCCGGAGATACTTCCCGCATCAAAAGCGCCAATACCAGTTCCACTACGGTGTCAGCCTCGATCCGGCTGCGTACAGTAGTATTCTGATGACACAGATCAAGAAACACAGCCGGGGCTTCTGGATCGAGGACAAAATCCCAGGGCGTGGATTCGGGCGAAAGATTTAACCGCCGTATACTCGCAGCGGCACTGGGTTTGAGTTCGTCATGATAGAACGTTCGGCTGGGCCAGCTCGTTAAGGTGTCGTTGAGTCGATAGGTAATATTGAGCATGGTTTCATTCCCACGTCCAGCCAGGTAGGCAAAGATCGAGGTCTTGGAAGCATCTTCTGTGGAATGAATGGTCACTGGCGGGAGTTGGTTCTCATCGCCAATAAAAATGTATTTGCTGCCGGCCAGCATGCCCATAATAGCCAGCGGCAGGGTGATCTGTGAGGCTTCATCAAAGAGCACCACATCAAATTCAACATTTTCAAGTCTGCGCGACTGCAGGGCAAAGGGCGTCGCGCCTACGATATAACCGCCATTGATCTCGGCAAAGTGGGATTTGGCGAAAGTCTCAAAGTTATCTACCTCCAGATCACCAGCTTGGCGACCATCCCCTACCTTGCACACAGCGATATCCTCGTCTACTTTGAAGATCTTGTTCAAGGCATTGTGGATGGCGCGATGCGTCAACGCCGTTACGAACACCCGACGACCATCCTGTACCAATAGACGCGCGAGGTGTGCAAGCATCAAAGTCTTCCCCGTCCCCGGTGGTCCTTGAATGAGATGGAGCAAGTCCGTCCCATAGGACATGGCTACAGATTCAATTTGACTTTCATTGAGTCCACTATTTTGTAGCTCGCTTTTGGCGCGCTCATATTTGGCATAATCGATTTGAGGAATTAAGGAACCGAGCAAAAGCGGCAGAACGATCGTACGTCCCCGTTGTGAGTCAGCCGCCTGATTCAAAGCAGTAATGTAGAAGGGACTGGAGTCGAACCAATCCTGGTCGATGATCCAGCCCTCTGGGTAAAGTGAGAGCAAATATTCATTGCCGTCGTTCAGGCTAATTTCCAATTCGGTTTCCCCATCGTATTGCAAGTCACAATGCAGGGAATTTTCATCTCTGGTATTCCCACGGTGCAGGACGATCAGGTCCCCTTCTCGAAACCGTGATTCATTGGTCTGGCAAGATAAGCGAATGATCCCTTTTTGAAAATCCTCGATCTTTACCCCTTCAATCGCCCAACCTTTGGCAACTCTTTCGTTGAGCGGGAACGCCCATTGATGCTCCAGCGCTTTATATTGAGCGCTGGCTTCATCTTGGATGTACTGATGGAGACGAACCAGGAATTCTGTTGTGGATTGGGACATGAAGATCCCCTTGGGCGGGCGGAACGATACGTAATTTTATCGCACAATACCAAACCACAAGCGTTGTTTTTAAGCGAAAATGTTACTGCGAGCAGGAAATTAACATTTTCACATGTGACCGGATATTCGATAATGGTTCTTCCGCTCACGTCATTTGATTAATATTAATAGATATATCCGACCTAATTAGTGATATACTAATTTCAATGGGGAATTGTTTTGATACGGAAAGTTATGCTCTAAGGGTCTGGTACCCACAACAATGTGGGTTATAAGATGGGAGAGTTCAGTATGGCTGACAAACTTAAATTATCTGTTTTTAAAATCACCTAATGAAATCATTTGGGGTAATGGAATCGCGGATTCTTTTGATCACCAAGCATGTATGTGTTGAATGCATGCTTTATTTGTCTTCTCGTACTTCGCAGACTTAGCCTTTTGGGAAGAGCTGCCTGAGTGTTGCAGATCATCAAATGATCGCAGCGAAAAAGGAGGACTGGAATGTCAGAAAAAAGACCGCTCACTCGTTTCTTTATAGTTCTTTCCACAGTTTTATTGATTGGGGCTGGAGTTTATGTTATCTCGCTGTTTTATAGCGATCGCCAGGCACCTGAACAGGCCAGCACAAACACAGGCCACCCAGGCATGGATATGACTCCCATCAATACACAGTCCGCGGTACCAATTGTTAAGGAAGCTTGCAAGGTCAAAGAATTTTCCTTGGGTGACCCCGGAACCAGCAAAGATTTTGCTGAGCCAGATGCGATTGTAGCTACAGATGGCGTTTTGACCACCACGTTAACGGTCAAGTATGCAGATAATATGATTGCCGAGTGTCCTGTGCATTTGCGCTCTTATAACGGCAATTTGGTTGGTCCAACCTTGCGCGCCCGGCCGGGCGAAACGCTGCGTATTACCCTCAAAAATGATTTGCCGCCCGATATGAATATGGAACATGAGATGAACACAATTGGGGCTCTCAACCACACCAACCTGCACACACACGGCCTGCACGTCTCCCCAGCAGGCAACAGCGATAATGTGTTGCTCGATATTGGCCCCAGTCAGACCTTTGAGTATGAGATCAAGATTCCACTCAATCAGGTCCCCGGCACATACTGGTATCACGCGCATATGCATGGTTCCACCGCCACACAGGTCGGCAGTGGTATGGAAGGTGCGCTTATTATCATGGGCGATCAAATCCCTAATACAGTCGATTCGCTGCTCTCCGTCAAGGCGGCTGCCGAGAAAATCTTCGTCATCCAGCAATTGATTTACGATGAAACCGGGCATCTCGAACCCGATGCTGATGGCAACGCCCCCCCAGGCGTTTTCCCGACTCTGGGCAATGGGCTTCCCCCGAATCAGATTCCGTACTTCGGCCCGTGCAGTTGGGAGCCAATGGAACGCGCACTTACCATCAATGGGCAGATGTTCCCCGTGTTGACGATGGCTCCTGGCGAAGTGCAGCGTTGGCGTATGATTGATTCAGGCATCCGTGAATCGATTGGTGTTCAACTTGTTGGTCCTTACCCTATTGACGCAAAAATAACGGATATTTCACAGGTTGTTACGATAGGAAATAATGGCATAGCAGTTCCGGTTGCTCCAGGGAGATTCGTTGACCTGAACGAAATCGCGGTGGACGGCATTGCCCTCAACAAAGTGGTCGCCTGGAAACAGGTGGAACTGGAACCTGGTTACCGCAGTGATGTGATGGTGCAGTTGACCGCATCCGGGAAATATTTCCTGGTAGATACTGGCGTAACCCAAACCATCGTCACCCGCGACCCCATCACTGGCAAATATAGCCAGACAATCGGATCGTCTGAATCCCTAACCTGCCCCAACAATCCCGAAAAAACAAGCTTTCTGGCCTCGGTTGTCGTATCGGGAAAGACTAATAAGATGAACCTGCCAACTACCGCGGAAATGGCTGACCTGCCTCTGCCGTTTCAGCCTATTGTGATGATCAACCCGAACAAGATTGACCCGGCCACCAAGCAGGAGATTAGCCCCTATAGCGAAAATTACATTGTCGCGCTGGAAAAGATTGACGCCTTCCAACACGTGGATTTCACAGTATCGATCCATCCTGCTTTAATTGCCACCGCCACACCGGATGGCGCTGGCTCTACAGCCACTCCTATCCCTCCGGCTCTGGCGTTTATGGCTGCTGACCATCCGTTTGACGATCAAAACCGGCGGCGCTTGAAACTGGACAACACCGAAGAGTGGATATTGAATACCCAGGACGACAGCCTCTACTATGCCCACCCCTTCCACATCCACGTCAACCCCTTCCAGGTAATGCGCTGGGGACCAGATGGTGTCACACGTGAACTGGTCTGGAAGGACACGATTCTCGTCAAGCAGGGCGTTCCAACCTTCATATTTACCCGCTATGAGGATTACATCGGCGCATTCGTCTATCATTGCCACATCCTGGACCATGAGGATCAGGGCATGATGGAAATTGTCGAAGTTGTGCCCTAACGGAGCCGCCAATGACTACAGAAACACTTTCGCGTTATCAGCGCGTCAAAAATATTTTGAACGCCGCGCAAGGAAAAGTAGATGTTTCATATCAGGGCTACGGGCGCTTTTGGGAATTGCCACTAAAGCAGTTCCTGGCCGTGGTAATTTACGGGGTACCGTTAATTGCGGCGGCTGCAGATGACATATCTTCTGCAGACAGCGGTTGGGATTGTGGCTGTTGCGATCCCGATGCAAAGGATAGCTGTTCATGTGAGACAAAGGATTCAGCGCTGCAGCGCTGCCTAGGGCGGGGTGCCGCTTCGGGTCTGATCAAAGGACTTAAGGGAGAAGCGCCCTTTGATGGAAGCCAGTTTCCTGCCTTGCTTTGGGGGCCATCGGCCACCCCCGTCGCAGCAGCAGATACTCAGTTTATTGAAGATTGGATTGATGATTGCTGCCCGGAAAGTGATGACCCGGCAACGGTGAACCTTCAGTTAATTAATTCTCAGCGTGTGCGCCTGGCTTATGGCGAGGCCGCGCACCCACCCAGCCTAGTCCACAACGCCCATAAGGGCAACCCCGGTCAACTCAAAGTGCGGAAAGCCATCGAGAGCCTGTCACCAGATGAACTGACCCGCTTTCGCCAGGCGATTGCTAAAATGCAAAGCCTGGATCAAAAATATCCGCAGGACGAGCGCAGTTTTGCCTACTGGGCCAGGATGCACGCAGATATGTGCCAGCATGGTTGGGAACAGTTCTCCACCTGGCACCGCGCTTACTTATATTTCTTTGAGCAGCGCATACAGGACATTGACGAGACGGTTACCTTGCCCTACTGGGATTGGACTGTGTATGCCAAGCAGCCGCCCCCACCCAACCACCCCCAGCCCACTGGCAAAAAGCAATTCAGCAACGACACTGGCATCATCCCCGAACAGTACGGCTGTTGGATAGATGAATCGGGACTGGCAAACTTAAAAAGCAACATTGCTCCGGAGAGGTGGGACAAGCTCAACGCGGTCAAGGGCCAGATCTTCGGCTCCGGCAACCGTCTGTATCTAAAGGCGGGCATTCAGTACTCGGGTTCGGCCGCGTCAGGCAGCCAGGAAACCGAGGATGACCTCATCATGACCGAGTTGCATCGTATCAATCCCCTATGGCATCGCCAACGATGGCCAGGCATTAACGGAGGACCAGCGGCAGTTCCTCATTACCCCACTCCCAAAGATATTCAGCGTATCCTGCAAATTCCAGATTTTCCTCACTGGGGCAGTGGTCCAGACAGCGATCATTATTTCGGCGCGCTGGAGACTGTTCATAACTATATGCACAACTTTGCCGGCGGCGTGAACCCCAATTTCAGTGAGGAGAGCCCCTTCCCGCAAAATTTTAATGAACCGCAATTTGGCCACATGACGGATAACCGTGTGACAGCCTATGATCCCATCTTCTGGGCGCATCATACCAACGTAGATCGCTTGCTGGCTCAATGGCAAGAAATGCACCCCGGTGTGAATCCGCAAGATCTTAACACTCCTCTGCCACCCTTTGAAATGACAGTAGCGGATTCCCTCAACACGCATAGCCTGGGATATGAATACATGCAGGATGCTCATTACTTCCCAACGGATAATACCCTCGGCTTGGTGCGCTTCCGTTCAGAGTCGGTACCTGTCTCGCACCGCGTCTTGCAAAACCATCGCCGGGCTGAAATTCGTTTGCACCGGGTACAGATCGCCCAACGTGGAGCCAACATTCGTATCTTCCTTAACCAGCCAGATGCCACTGCCGATACACCCCTTGAGGGGAACGAGCATTATGTGGGCAAGTTTTTTACCTTCACGGGTTTCTGTTATGGTGGGCCGGGACACTGCGATGTGCCGGCTGAGACACGCCGACCCTATGACCACCGCATGCATCACCACAAGACGCCTGGCAACCTGCGCTTTGATGCCACCGAAGTAGTGAAAAAACTTCGGACCAATCATACGGGCAAGCTCCTGCCGTTAAGTGTGCATTTGGTGGTAACAGACTTGAATGGTCAAACACGTGAAGACTTACTCAAAATGGACGGTGTTTCTATTAATTTCATTCATTAATAGCAGGTGGCTGTTACTGCGCTTGCTGAAACCCTTGAGGACTTGCTGAGTCGATCTTTTGTCCGCCAGGAACGGAGACGCTTGTGACTAATATCTTTAAAATCCATCCATCCATTGGTATTGCCCGCCTGGGCGATAGCACCATCGAATTTTGTCTGGCCCCTGAAACAAAGATGGGGTTGCCCATCCAATGTGATAATCAGGGGGCCGCCTTGCTGGATACGCATGGCAAGGAGCGACCCATCGATAAGTTCAAAGATGCGCAGGGCCGCATCAAGCGCCAAGCCGCCCGTTTTCGTGTTTATGTGTATGAAGATGCCAGCGACAAGCGTGGTCGTGAAATAAAAATTGGCGACAAAGTTTTGGTTTCCAAATGGCAAACTGGCGAATTATATAAGGCAAAGTTACTCGATATTGAGTGGACAGTATATCTAGCCAATAAGAAAGCCAGTTGGTATCAGTTCAAGGAACTGGGGGGCGAGCATGGCTACGCTCCTGACCATCCGCTACGCAACACGTCCATCACTGGTGCCAACGCGCGCCAGAAACTGATCATCGACCCCGGCCCGCAAACGGTCAGCTACAAACACACAACTCCGCAGCAGGCCGAATTTGCTATAGGCAAGAATCCGGCCTACCCACAGTCGTTCCCTCCACCTCTGGCTCCAAACAACATTGAGACCTTGGGCCAAATCATCGTCCACCAGCAGAACCACCATAACCGTCTGGTCGTCTTGGGAGGTTATGGATGTTCCGGTTCGTTCAAATCTGGTTTTGGAGAGCCACGTATTGAGACGTATGCCAACAACGATGGTTGGTTTGATGATATCGGGGATGGACCCGTCACCGCTCAACTATGGGTGCAGCCGCTCACTGACGATGGCGAGGCCGACCCCCATGCTTCACCGCTGACAGTCCCGGTTGATGATCCAGCTTGGGTGCTGACTGCCTACCCTGGCTATGTGCCTGAAATCGAAAACATGATTACCATGGATGACATTGTCTACGATGTAGCCCTTCAGAACATGGACTTCAATCCTGATATCTATGGACCTATGTCAGCTCTCTCACTAGCACCTACTACCACTGCGCGGGCTATGGCACTGGCCCAAACGCAGAGTTGGAACAAAAATTACTACCCGTATTTTTGGCGCGATATATGGCCAATTTTACGCCGCCCCAATGTGTACCAGTGGGTGATGGTCTTTGACCCGGTTCTGGGCGGAGATCCTCATAACACTTCCCGTGGCGCACTTGGCAACCTTGATCTGGATATTATCTCCGTACCGCCTTATGAAAGTCAGGATCCTGCACAGCAAGAGTCCAATGCTGAGCAGCGCCGTTATATTTATGATATTTTGCGTAAGCCCGGACAAGAGAATCTGATTCGAGCACCTGTCAAAAATAATCACAATTACCAGCCCCCACTTATGCCGCTTTTGTGTGGCGACAATCCGCTTGAAAATAGCCTGCCATCCAAGTTTTTGCGCCTCACGGATACGCAATTGTTCCTCCTTCAGCAATGGTCTGAAGGAAAATTTGTCAACGAAAAGTTCGAGGGGTTGGACCAGCACATTGACCCTCCTTCTACGAGTGGCAGCGATCTGGATCGTGGCGTACTCTGGAATGGACTAGGCGGGGCATTTTGCCCTGGCGGCGAAGTCTGCTGGATTATTCGCGACCCGGCTATTTATGCAAAGCCCTATCGAATTAAACATGCTCCTTATACACCTGGTTCGCTCAGCCAACCCGCGGTTGTGAGCGGGGCTGATATATCCAGCAACTTAAGCCTCGGACTCGAACCGGGCGACCTGACAAAATACGGCGCATTGCCCTGGCAAGCTGATTTCAATGAATGTGCCAGCCAGGATATCGATATTTCCTACGAAAATTGGGTCAAGACTTATCCCATTGACCCAACGGACACGGCTCCAAAGCAGGTAGAAATAGGCGTCTTCTGGTGGCCCGCGCACCGCCCCATGGAAGTCAATTTGCCAACCACGGATGCAAATGGCAAACCTGCTGCTGGCAGCCAGGTACGTTGGACACGTACCATCCCCATCAGCAACGCTGGCGACCTGGAAATGGTGACCGCTTGGACGACCTTGGGCTTCATTCGTAATGTAGGCAGCCAGGATAATCCCCAATTTGTAGAAACTGAACGCAATGATGGCAGCGACAAACTACTCCTTCGACCATCGGAGCCAAAAAAACCATGATCATAACTCCTGATTTTCTGCTCGGCAAATGGACCTACCGCAGCTTCTTGAGCAACCCCGACATGAACGCCGACTTCAACTCGTTGGAGTTCGGCCGGGGAAATATCCGCATTGACACTGGACCGCTCAATGCTTTTATTGGCTTGATCTACGGCGACGGCTGGCAACTGGCACTGCAAGGTTCGACCAACTTTGGCAATCCGATTACCTTGCGTTTCCAAGGCAAGGGCATCGTCAGCGGCGAAGAATGGATTTACGATTATGAAGGATATGTGGTCAATCCCTGGCCGAATGGGATTGCACAGATATCTGCGATTGTTGGCACGATTGTGCGCACCATTCCGCACTCCAGCGGTAGCGGTGGCACTGCTCCAGCGGGTGTTGTTGCCCAATGGATCGCCGTCAAGCAAGATTGATTTTCTTTAGCAACACAGTTCTGATGCTATCGTGAGCCGGGGTCGCGATGGAAATCAGCGTTCGTGTACTGGCAAATAAAAAACCTCTATTATCTGTGGATAGGTCTAGATTTCCTATGTCACTCATGCACATGACACAATGTGATGTTGTCATACTTGGCGGCGGCCCGGCCGGAATGGCTACCGCACTGTCTCTTCTCAAATATGACGCTGCCCTTCGAGTGGTGGTCATTGAACGCAGTGGGTATGATCACTTGCGCATTGGTGAAACATTGCCGCCCAATGCAGGCCCATTGCTGGAGCAGCTTGAAGTATGGTCTACTTTTATACAGACTGGTCACTTGCCTGCCTATGGCACCAGCGCGGCATGGGGTAGTTCAACCATCCACACCAACGAATCGTTTTTTTATATGTATGGAAATGGCTGGCATTTGGATCGTTGCACTTTTGATGCTTTGCTGGCCCAGATGGCCATTCAGCGCGGTGCGACGGTTTATTTGCATACACGTTTTTTAGGTTGCCAGCGATTGCCAGACGAAAGCTGGGACTTGACAGTTCGTTCGCAGGAGAGTGCGCCCATTCAGTTGAATTCCCGTTTTGTGGTGGATGCTACCGGGCGGCTTGCCAGCTTTTCCCGGCAGCAGGGTGCAAAACGCACGATCTATGATGAATTAGCTGGAGTGGCTGTACTCTTCAAGACGGGCGCAGACATGGTGGATACATGCGCGCTGGTTGAAACCTGTCCATCCGGATGGTGGTACTCGGCCTTGTTGCCTGCCGGGCGCATGGTTGCAATGTTCATGAGTGACGCTGATACCATCAGGCGCAATCAGCTGAAGGATCCAGCCAATTGGCTTGACCGGGCGCGTCAGATGGAACACACCTGGGCACGTTTGCAAAGAGCCGAACCGGTAATGCGTCCCTTTACACACGCCGCCTACACTCAGATTTTAAACCCAGTGGGTGGCGCCGGATGGCTGGCAGTAGGAGATGCCGCATCAACGTTTGATCCACTTTCGGGGCAAGGCATTTACCAGGCTTTGCAATCGGGCATTTATGCATCCTATGCCATTTTGGACTGGATGAAGGGCCAGCCTGCCGCGTTGGAAAGATACGTTGCTTTGCAGAGCGCTAGTTTTCAGCAATATTTTTTCACCTGGAGAAATTATTATGCGCGTGAACAACGCTGGTCTGAAAGCAACTTTTGGAAGCATCGGCATAATATGCGTTTAAAAGAGCGTTCCGCCTCAATCACGAAGTCCATAGCATGACGGAACTTGTAGAAAGCGTGTACCCATATGGCTTGACCGAGTGACTCAGATCTGGCCTTGAATCATCTGGGGCAGTTCAACTGGAGACTGTTTACCAAATATGGTGCCCCCACCAGGCCCAGCACCTTTCACTGACCTTTGCTAGCTTCGGCATAGGGTGTGAATAAGCTTCCGCTGCAGACTATGGGTTTGACCTGGTTATTACGACCGGCATCGTTAAATTCTTTATAAGTGATCCCCTATTGATCCAATGGGTCGCCAAATTTCAACTCTAGGAGAACGAATATGGACCAAACAAACTCTCGCGCAACCAAGATCATGATTATACGTCATGCTGAGAAACCTAATACTGGGGCAAAAGGTGTAACTTCAAAGGAAGAGTTGGATAAAGAGTCTCTCATCGTTCGAGGGTGGCAGAGAGCTGGTGCGTTAGCGGCTTTTTTTGTTCCCGCAAATGGACAATTCCAGAATCCTGGTATTGCTACGCCCCGATTTGTGTATGCATCCAAGGTGGCAAAAAATAGTAAAAGTCAACGCCCTCAAGAGACCGTGAAACCAATGATCCACAAACTTCAAAAACTTGGAAACGCCGTGCAGGAAAACTACGATCATCCTAAAGGGGAAGAACAAATTGTTGGAGCGGATGCACTGACTTGTCATGGTGTAGTGTTGATCTGTTGGGAGCATACGCATATTCCCGCCATTGCTTCTCAGATACTTCCAATCAGTGCCGAGCCACCAGACACATGGCCGAATGATCGGTTTGATGTCGTGTGGATATTTGATTTGAATTCAACCACAGGGAAATATACATTCAGTCAAGTGCCTCAACTTTTGCTGGCCGGAGATGGTCTAATATAGAGTCAATGAGACGGTCTACTTGGCGAGCATCTCTTTGAATACTGCCGGCAACTCCCCAACATAGGTAATTACCAATCGTTGACCTGCCCTGGTCGCTGCCACATACAACTTTCGAGTGTTATCCCGGATTAGTGTCTCCCTCTCATTATCAGACAACCTGAGCGATTGCTCCTCTTCAAATATATCGCGCAACCCCGCCAGGAACACGATGGGACTCTCTAACCCCGCGCCGGCATTGTATGTTATCACCCACTCATAATTACCTGGGTAGGTCTCTTTGGGGTCAATGGCAGAACTCTTTCCCAGACGAGCTTCAATCGCCTGGATCAAATCATCCACTTCGTTGGTATACAGCACGAGCAGATGTCTTTTTGGCATCCCATTCCTCACAAAATCTGCCACTTCATTCGCAATGCGAATAATCTCATCTTGAGGGCTGGTCAGCAGGATGATCTGAGGGAAGGCGCCGTTGGGCATATTGAGCAGATCAGGTGTAAGGATATCGTCATCTTTTTCATCTACCAAACGGTTGCGATACAGCAGAGTAGCAAAATCCATGATCTCACGCGTGGTGCGATAACTGCGCCGCATCAGATGGGTACGCCCTCGTGCTTCCAGCCCCAAAGACTTCCAGGAGGTGCCACATCCCAGAAAACCCTGAACGCTTAATCCCTCAATTGCCCAACCTTATGCGACTCGTTCATGTAATGGATGCGCCTATTGACTTTCCAGTGTCTTGTATTGGGCGTTGGCTTCTTCTTGAATGTACTGACGAAGGCGTTCGAGGAATTCTGTAGTGGAGTGGGACCTGAATATCCCCTTGAGCAGTGAAAACTATAAGCTATTTTATCGCACAACACCAAACCACAAGCGTTGTTTTTAAGCGAAAATGTTACTACGAGCAGGAAATTAACATTTTTATAAGCGCCATCGTTTTATGGGCAAACTTGATTTGAAATCAAGGTAGTTCATTCTTCCATAAGCGATCGGGTAGCCGGAGTGCATTACTGCACCCCGGCCCCCTAAGAACCGTGCGTATGAATTTCTCCATACACGGCTCAAGCCTTTCAAAGGTTCGCCTATGGCGAACCCGGCAACGATAGTGACGGTGTTTCGTGATGTAATTTTCTATGACAGTTTGGGTGTAGGAGCCGCAGATTAGATAAGATGTCCTTGCCCCCATAAACGCGGGGTACGACATGATGAACATGCCATCCGGTTTCTGGGGTGACAGGTTCATCACATTCAGGACAATGTCCTTGTTGGCTTTGCCATAGCCGCCATGCGATCCGGTTTCCGAGAAGTTCTGTTCCCATGTGAAGCGTCAAACGCTCCTCAAAGTATGTTTCCCAGATTGGGTCGTAAGGGTTGGCTTCGGCTTTGATCTTCCGGTGTCGCCTAATATCGGCGTCTGTGGCATAAACCAGTTTCACCATTTGCGAACCGTCCGATGTTTTTACTTTGTTGGCAAATGACCAAGTACGGTTTCTAATTGTATGGAAATAGCGTTGACGTACCCAACGAGCGCCTTTGTTTCTGTGCCTGCGAATTGCCCATTGCCATAGTGCCTGCCAGACATCGTAATCGAAACGACTGAATGCCTTGCTTGCGACGGAATGCCGATGGTAGTTCACCCAACCTCGAATTACGGGATTGAGCAGACCGATCAATATCTCCTGGTTTACCGCTTTGTTTTCCTTAATGGTTGTGCGGATTTTCGTCAGAGCCTTCATTCTTGCACTCTTTGAGGGTTTGATGAGCAACTTTCTGCTGTACATACGGACGTTTTGTCCCAAGAAGTCAAATCCAGTTTCAATGTGAACAATTCTCGTCTTTTCTTCAGACAGAGAAAGGCCGCGCTCTTGAAGGAATTCACGTACTACTTCTTTTGCTTGTTCCAGCACTTCGGGCGTAGAGCCTGTGACGATGAAATCGTCCGCATATCGAACCAGATTGATCATCGGGCTGAAGATAACCTTCCCGTTGCTCTTTTTCCGACGAATGGCATGAGCGAGCCGCTCTTCCAGCCCGTCCAATACCATGTTGGCTAACGTAGGAGAGAGGATCCCTCCTTGCGGTGTACCTTGTTCCGTAGGGAATAGTTTTCCCTTTTCGATCACACCGGCTTTCAGCCACTTGTGCAGGATAACCTTATCCATCGGAATGTTAGCTTCCATCCATTCGTGCGAGATATGATCGAAACATCCCTGAATGTCACCTTCGAATACCCACTTTGGTGACTTGCCTCTGCTTAACGTTATGAAGCATTGTGCAATGGCATCGCGGGTTGAACGCCCTTTCCGAAACCCATAAGAGTTCCGGTCGGCGAGTGTTTCAGAGACGGGGTCTAATGCCAGCAGATAGAGCGCCTGCATGGCTCGATCCTTCATCGTTGGAATACCGAGCGGTCTCTTTTTTCCATTGAACTTCGGGATGTAGACCCTTCGCAGAGGTTTAGGTTGATAGCCATGCCGTTGCAGTGACCTTATAGCCGTCGTCTTGGCATGCGGGGTAGACCACGTTTCTCCATCTACCCCTGATGTTTTCTTGCCTTGATTTTCCGTCACTTGCTTCACGGCAATTGCTTTGCCGCTGAGCGAGTGTGTCAGGAGCCATTGCAAGGCTTTCACCTTGCCCCAGCGTCCTTCTTTCGTTGCCTTAACGATACGGGCTTGCAGCCTCCGGACATTGCGATGCGCCTGTGACCAATTAATCTGGTGCCATTGCATCTCTCCGTCGGAGGATGCACACGCCAAGTTTTCATTCTCTGCGTTCATTTGCTTTTCCTCCTTTCGAGGTTCTTCAAGCTTTTCGTTAAGAAAGACCCATCGGAAGTCTGCTCCCTTTCAGGTTGGATAATGTTGGTCTGCGCCGCAATCCATATCCATCCCGTTACAGGATGGCATTCGCTTTTTCCGATTTCTTCTGCCCGCATCCTCATGAGCATTCCTTGCGGTTCGCCTGCCGATTTTCCGGCGAGGATACGGGTTTACCATGTTCCATATCGCTGACAGGACAGGTTAGGCTCCGACTCTTCCCCGGTGGCGTAGTATCCGTGTGTCTCCAACACGGACGGAGACAACTTGCCACGTTACCATTTTGGTTATGGCTTATCAGCATCTTTAGCCATTTCAAGTTAACGAGGTTTATCATCGGTTCACATTTGTTAGCCATACTGCCCAGCCCGCCCCCGACCCATGTAATGCTCACAGGTCGCAGTTACACCTCACGGTTTGGCTGCCCCTTTCAGGAGGATACATTGTCTCGGTGGCTTCGCACATCTCCGTTGGCAGAAATGCACGCACCGATAGGCTACTGCTGACGGAACAGCAGGTCTTACGTAAAACTAGACAATCAGCGATACGACTTCATGTCGCACCCGTGTATACTTATTCTCGTGGATACACTTACCGGTTCCGTGGAACGCATCACCTTTTACAACCCCGAAAATGGATACACCGTATTGCGCCTGCGTCCGGAACATCAAACCGGGATCCACGCCGCGCCGAAATCCAGCTTGAGTTTTGATGGTCTCGTTACGGTCGTCGGGAATTTGCCCGAAGTCTCGCCAGGGGAACATCTGCGCCTGCAAGGGCAATGGGACAAACATCCAAAACACGGTCCACAATTTAAGGTCGAGGTGTGCGAACAAACCCTGCCGGCTACGGTCGCGGGGATTCAAGGTTATCTTGGTTCCGGCATGATCAAAGGCATCGGTCCAAAGCTGGCTGAGAGGATTGTTGGGCAATTCAAGGAAGACACATTCACGATCATTGAACAAAATCCTGAACGTCTGCTTGAAGTGTCTGGCATTGGCATGGATCGCACGGGAAAGATCACGGCTGCCTGGCAGGAGCAAAAACAGGTTAAGGAAATCATGGTGTTCCTGCATGGACATGGTGTCAGTACCAACCTGGCGGTCAAGATCTACAAAACTTATGGAGACAAATCGCTGGAGACGGTCCAGCAGAATCCCTATCAACTGGAACGCGACATCTATGGGGTGGGCTTCAAGACTGCCGACCGCATCGCGCGCGCCCTTGGTCTGCCTGTAGATCATCCCTCCCGGATCGAAACAGGGATCGTGTTTGCTTTGAATGAAATGATCAATGAAGGGCATGTATATGTGCCGAGAGAAATGCTGGCACAACGAGCCGTCGAATTACTGGAGGTATCTTCAGACTTGATCTCTCCAGCACTGGATCGCCTGGCGCAGGATGATCGTATTCGTGCTGATATGGTTCCATTGAATAACCAGAAGCACGGAAAAGAAAATCAAGTTGTCAGTGAGTCAGCTGGAGTCTATAGCTCGCCAGTGATCTATTTGACACCGTTGTATTTTGGTGAGAAAGGCGTAGCAGAACGTTTGAGAATCCTCGCAACGTCTACCTCTCCTGCCAAAACAATGAACCATGTTCTGTTTCCAGATGGGAGTTTATCCAACGAACAACAGGCAGCCATCGATATGGCACTGACTCAGTCGCTTAGCATCTTGACGGGCGGTCCGGGAACTGGCAAGACTACTTGTCTAAAGGCTTTGATCCAGACTTTGGAAGATCAGGGAAAAAAGTATGCACTGGCTTCTCCCACCGGGCGCGCCGCCAAACGACTCTCCGAAGCCACCGGAAGATCTGCCAGCACCATTCATCGCCTTCTGGAATTCTCACCACTGGAAGGCTTCAAGCACAACGATGATAATCCGCTAAACCTGGATTTTTTGGTGGTCGATGAAGCCTCCATGCTCGATCTGCTATTGATGAACAATCTACTCAAAGCGGTGCGCCCAGGAACCAGCGTTCTGTTTGTGGGCGATGTAGACCAACTTCCATCTGTCGGCGCAGGTGATGTCCTGCGCAATCTAATTAACGTGAATAATGGATAAGGAACGGGGCTCACAAAGCCGGATGGAATAATATTTAAAGACGGCTTCTTGGGCTGATGACAATAAGCAATCAATCCGGCAATAATATTGATAAAGGCATTAAGCGGGCTACGATGGCGTGTGTGTTCAATTTGCGAAATGTTTTTGAGTTGATTGACAACACTCTCAATGATGGCTCGCTTACGAAGCAGTAACTTGTCAATCAAAGGCATGAGTCGATTTTTCATATTCTTCCGCAGCCGTGTAATCAATCAGTTGGACATGGAAGGTTTCCAGCAATTGCTCGAATAAGGACTGCGAAATGTAGCCGCGATCAGCAATCAACTTGCCAAATAAGCCTTTGCACAGAGTGGGCACAGGTTTGCGATCATCCACGTTACCTGGTGTAATCTGACACGCTAATAGTTCACCGCAGTCATTGATCACCAGGTGCAGTTTCAAGCCATAAAACCAACCCATCGAGCCTTTGCCTCGTTCGGCGACATCCTCAAAGACCTTGTGATTGTGAATGCGATGCGGATCACACACCTCCAGCGCTGTTGAATCAACAAATGAAATCCCGCTACAATGCCCATATAGACTTTTGAGGTAGGCGCTCAAGGGTCCAAAAACCGAAGGCATCAAAACGACAAATCGCTCATACGTCACTAAGTTTGGGAATTCGCCGCGCAAGTGTTGGCAGACCTGTTCGGTATAGTAGGCTTTGAAATTCCGATACTGTGATTGGTGAAAGTAAATGATCAGTGTCATGATTTCGCTAATACGTAATTGCCCTGTGCGGCGGCGTTTCTTGCTTCCATCAGAGATCAATTTCCTTTCCCAAACAGGCAGAAAGCTCTGGCAAAAGTCATCCACATTTACAAACAATTCGAGTAAACTCATGGCGCGGGGTTCCTTTCGAGTGCTTTTTCGGTTCGCACCTAAAGTGTACCCAATTGTGTGCCCCGTTCCTTATCCATTATTCACGTTAATTAGCAGTGGCATTGCGCCAGTCGCTCGTCTGAGTACGATCTTCCGGCAGGCGGCAGACTCCAAAATCATCACTAATGCTCATTTGATTAACCAGGGCAAATTTCCTGAATTCTCCCAGGGGAGTGGTGATTTCTTCTTTTTCCCAGCCGAAGACGCAACCACTGCGGCAGATTGGATCATCGAAATCGTCACGGAACGGATCCCGCAGAAATTCGGCTTTGATGCCATTCACGACATTCAGGTGCTTGCACCCATCTATCGTGGTCCAGCGGGCGTGATCGCCTTGAATGATCATCTGCAGGAAAAGCTCAATCCTGCAGCGAACAGCAAACCCGAACGTCGGCTGTTTGGTACGATTTTCCGGCTCGGTGACAAAGTGATGCAGACCCAGAACAACTATGACAAGGATGTCTACAACGGGGACATTGGTTTTATCGATTCAATGGATATGATCGAACAGACATTGACAGTTGACTTCGAAGGGCGTTTTGCCACCTTCGAATGGAGTGAAGCGGATCAATTGTCGCTTGCCTATGTCGTTTCGGTACACAAAGCGCAGGGTTCTGAATTCCCCGTGGTGGTCATGCCCGTCGTAACTCAACATTACACCATGTTGCAACGCAACCTGCTGTACACATCCATTACGCGGGCGCGAAAATTGTGCGTGCTGACGGGCAGCCGGCGCGCTATCAGCATGGCCGTGAGAAACAACAAAGTGGCACAACGGTTCACAGCCCTGGAGTGGCGATTAGGAAAAGGGAAATGAGGGCAACTTAACCAGGCAAGAAAAAAAATCGTTACAACAATTTGCCAGCTATGGCATAGTACTTAAATAACGTGAATAATGTTTAAGCGGCGAGCAAAGGCCAGTCAGCAGGAATAATGCCCAAGGAAGGTTTCTTGGGCTGATGACAATAGGCAATCAAGCCCGCAATAATGTTGATAAAGGCATTGATCGGGT
>Ga0210377_10000413_pt1 | contig 40862 bp, 32 predicted proteins | sample PLM4_65_b1redo_FD_155480 | JGI IMG/M metagenome (GOLD analysis project Ga0210377, IMG submission 155480) | Groundwater sediment microbial communities from an aquifer in East River, Colorado, USA - PLM4_65_b1 redo | ecosystem: Environmental > Terrestrial > Soil > Riparian zone | place: USA: East...
CTACGTCGTGACCGCCCGGGCCAAGGGCCTGCCCCCCGGCCGCGCGCTCCTCAAGTACCCGCTGCGCATCGCCTTGAACCCGTTCATCAGCGACATCGGCAGCCTCCTGCCGCAAGTCATCTCCGGCTCCGTCATCGTCTCCATCGTCCTGTCGCTGCCCACCACCGGTCCCATGCTCCTCCGGGCGCTCCGGACACAGGATATGTACCTTGCCGGCTCGTTCCTCATGCTGCTGGCAGTTCTGGCCGTGTTCGGGGTCTTACTCTCAGACCTCGCGTTGGCGGCCCTGGACCCGCGCATCCGGCAGGGGAGAGGGAGGACCCGCTAACCGTGCGCCCGCCTGCAGCCATCCGTCCCCCTGTCGAAGAGAGCGTGCAGACGCCCGAGCAGCAGCGCTACTCCGCGGCCTCCCAGTGGCAACTCATCTGGTGGCGGTTTCGCAAGCACCGACTGGCCATGGTCTCACTCTGGTTTCTCCTGGCAGGATACGCCTCCATCCCCTTCGTCGAGTTCCTCTCGCCCTATGCCGTGCGCTCGCGGCACGCGGACTACGTCTACTTCGGCCCCCAACGGGTGCACGTCTTCCACGAGGGGCGGTTCACCGGCCCGTTCGTGTACGGTCAGACCATGACCATCAGCATGGAGAACCTCAAGCGCGAGTATGCAGAGGATCGCTCGCGGCGATACCGAGTGCAACTCCTGGCGCGAGGGGAGCCCTACTGGATGTGGGGTCTGTGGCCCTCCGACCTGCACCTTTTCGGCGTCGAGGAGGGCGGCACACTCTTCCTCCTGGGCACCGACCGCCTCGGGCGGGACATGCTTTCCCGGATCATCTACGCCGGGCGGATTTCGCTGACCGTCGGGCTGGTAGGTATCACGGTGAGCTTCGTCCTCGCCCTGGTCTTGGGTGGGCTCTCGGGCTACTACGGTGGCATGGTGGACATCGCCATCCAGCGGGTGATCGAGGTGATCCGGTCGTTCCCGGAACTGCCGCTCTGGATGGCGCTCTCCGCCGCCCTCCCGGCGCGCCTGGACCCAATTCTGGTCTACGTGGGGATCACCATCATCCTGGGCCTCATCGAATGGACCGGGCTCGCGCGCAGTGTGCGTGGCAAGCTCTTGGCCGTCCGGGAGGAGGACTTCGCCATGGCGGCCGTGCTGATGGGCGGCTCCCCCGCCTATATCATCCGGAGGCATCTCCTCCCCGCCTTCACGAGCCACCTCATCGTCTCCGCAACGCTGAGTATCCCCCACATGATCCTGGGGGAGACGGCGCTGAGTTTTCTGGGCCTCGGCCTGCGGCCGCCGATCACCAGTTGGGGGGTCCTGCTCTCCGAGGCCCAGAACATGAACGCGGTGGTCCTCTACCCCTGGTTGCTGTTCCCCGTTGCCATGGTGGTGCTGACCGTGCTCGGCTTCAACTTCCTGGGTGACGGCCTCCGCGACGCGGCGGACCCCTACGCGTGATGCGCGGCAGCTCTGAGAGGTAGGCCCATGGAGACCAACCTGTATCGCTACATCCTCCGCCGGAGCTTCCGGTACCAGTTAGGGCTCACGGCCGCCATCTTCCTGCTGGGGTTCCTGAATCCCTACATGCTCGGCCTGACGAAGAAAATCATCAACGCCATCGGAAAGCGGCACCTGGCAGATGTGCTGCAGCTCTGCATGTGGTACCTGGGCGCGGTCCTGGCCACCGGGGGACTGAAGTACCTGAAGCAGAACCTGGAGGGAGTCGTCTCGGAGACCATGCTGCGCGATCTCCGGGGCGAGCTGTATCAGCGGATCCTGCGTTTCCCCCTCCCCCACATCCGCAACACCCAGGTGGGCCAGCTCGTGGCCATGATCCTCGGCGAGGCCGAGGACCTGGGACAGTTCTTCGGTGAGGCCATCTCGGTGCCGCTGTTCAACGGGTTAATGCTGCTCGGCTCCGTCGGCTTCATGCTATGGCAGAATCCTTGGATGGCCCTGGCGGGGATGGGGCTCTTCCCGGTGCAGATCTGGTTGATCCGGAAGATCCAGCGGCAAGTCATTCGGCTGTCGCGCGACCGCGTCAGGCTGGTTCGTGGGCTTTCCGACAGCATTCAGGAGTCGGCTGGCGGCCTCCAGGAGATCCACGCCAACGACACCATGGCGTACGAAGCGACAGGGTTCCGCGGTCAGCTCCAGAAGATCTTCCGTGTGCGGATCCGGATCTACAATCTCAAGTACCTGGCCAAGTGGATCAACAACTTCCTGGAGAAGCTGGGGATCTTCCTCCTGCTCCTCCTCGGTGGCTGGCTCATCATCACGCGGCCCGGTTCCTTCGACCTCGGCGGCCTGGTGGCCTTCCTGGAGGCGTACAAGCAATTGAACGAGCCGTGGCGGGAACTCATCAACTATATCCAACAGAGGGATAACGCCAGGGTCAAGTACGAGCAGGTGATCGCGAGCTTTGATCCGCCGGGCCTCCGGCCCGAGTTCCCGCTGGAGGAGCGACTGCCGGAGCCCGTCCCCCAGCTCGCGGGGGCCTATGACGTGCGGGGTGCCAGCGTGATCCTGGACGGCAGTGCCCCGGTGCTGGATCGTCTCCAGCTCACCACACCGCCGCACCAGCACATCGCCGTCGTGGGGACGACCGGAAGTGGCAAGAGCACCCTGACCCTGGTCCTGGCCAAGCTCTACGGGTATACCGGCACGATCCTGATCGACAACATCGAGTTTGCCCAGTTGCCCCCCGGCATCGCGGGCCGCCAGATCGGCTACGTCGGGAGCGACGCGCGGCTGTTCACGAGCACAGTCATCCAAAACCTGGTCTACGGGCTCCGTCATCGCCCATCGGAGGCTGCGAGCCGGGATGGGGATGGCGAGTCTCGTGCGGGAGAGCCTGCTGCGCCGGGGGAGTGGCTGGACCTGTCCCTGGTGGGCGCGACCGACCGGGCCGGGCTGCTCGCCGCCGTGCTTGAGTGCGCGCGCGTGGTGGAGCTGGACGACGACCTCTACGCTTTCGGTCTGCGCGCCACCATCGATCCCGCCAAGAAGCCCGAGATCGCGGAGCGGCTCCTGGCGGCCCGCCGCCTGGTCATGGACCGATTCCAGCACGAGGGCGGAGAGGCGGGAGAGGCGCTGGTGGAGTTCTTCGACCGAGATCGCTTTGCGGCCTACGCGTCGATCGGGGAGAACATCCTGTTCGGCCAGAGTGCGGTCCCGGAACTCGGGTTGGACCAGCTCGCGGGACATGGCCACTTCCGCAGGGTCATTGACGAGGTGGGCCTGCGGGGCTTACTGCTCGCCTCGGGCGCCGACGTGGCCCGGGAGACGGTGGAGATCTTCAAGGACATCCCGGCCGACCACGATCTGTTCGCAAACTTCAGCCTGATCACGGCGAGCGAGCTGCCAGAATACGCCCAACTGGTCTCCCGCCTGGAGCGGGTTGCTGCGGAGGCGTTGCCCCAGGTGGACCAGGAACGGTTGATCGCGCTCTCCCTCCGCGTCATCCCGGCCCGCCACCGGTTGGGGCAGATCGACGAGGCCTTCATGGCCAAGATCGTGGCGGCCCGTCACCGCTTCGCCGAGACCCTGCCGCCGGCTCTGGGCACCTTCGTGCCCTATGACCGGGGTCGCTACTTCGCCGAGCGCACCGTGTTGGAGAACCTCCTGTTCGGAAGGGCGTTCTCCACCAGCAGCATCGCCGTGAAAAAGGTCAACGTGATCGTGGAGGAGGTGATCACGGCCAACGGCTTGCGCGAGGTCGTCATGGAGGCGGGACTCGACTACCACGTTGGCGTCGCCGGCAGCCGGCTGTCCCCGATCCAACGCCAGAAGATAGCACTCGCCCGGGCGTTGCTCAAGCGTCCCCACATCCTCATCATGGACGAGCCCTTCAGTCTCCTGGAGTCGGACAAGCGCGCCCTCATGCACCAGCGCATCATCGAGGCCATGAAGGGGCGCACGGTCATCGCGGTGGTTAAGGATCCGGATCTGGCGCGCTTCTACGACCGTGTGGTGGTGCTCGACTCGGGCAAAGTGATGGAATTCGGCAGCTACGAGGAGCTGGCAGGCCGGGAGACTTTATTCCATCGGCTCGCGGTCAAGGCCGGCACCACCGCTTAAGGGGGGACCCGAGCATGCAGCCGCTGGAGAGAGACGTCGAGACGTTACGGAACATCCCGCTGTTTGCCGGTCTGCCTACGGCAAGGCTCAAGCTGATCGCCTACACCGCAGACATCGTCCGCTTCGAACCAGGAGAGGTGATCGTGCAGCAGGGTGACCTCCCCGATGGCGTGTATATCATCACGGAGGGCGAGGCGGAGGTCTGGCTCGCCGATACCACCGGTCAGAGCCGGCGTCTGGCCGTCCTGGGTGCCCACAGCCTCTTCGGGGAAACGGCGGTCCTGGCCCGCAGCCGGCGCACGGCGACCGTCCGGGCCAAGGATCGGGTGGTCACGTTCAAGATCTCGAGTAACGTGTTTCTTGACCTGGTACGCAGCAGCTCGGATATCGGCATGCAGGTGATGACGATACTAGCCGAGCGGCTTGAGCGCAGCACCGCCCTTCTGCGCCAGCACGAGCGCCAGTAGCTATGACTCCTGGGGCTGGAATTTCCTCGCAAATGTACGTCGGGGGGCAAAGGGCGCGTCCTTGCGCCCTTCCCCGGTGGGCAAGCAAGGCCATCGGAGGTGGCCATTCAGGATGGGCCGCCAGCCTGGACTCTGGTGGGAGCCTGGTTTGATTCGGAGTGCCTGATGCGATACATGGCTGGGACGCTACCGAACCATGGACGGCCCGTCCCCCGGGAAACCTGGGATCGTCAATATCGAGCAGGAGCATGGGAGAGTTTGGACTCGATAGATGAGTTCGCCCATTACATGGTCATTGCTGGGTATGTCCACTATCTCTTCGAATCTCCCACGATATTGGACGTTGGGTGTGGCCAAGGTCGCCTGGTGGAGCTCTTGGCGGCATTCTCGGTCAAGAGCTATCTCGGCATTGATCTGTCCACCGAGGCGATTAAGCAAGCGCAACTCCGAGAGCAGCACCATACGAGATTTCGCGTGGCTGATCTGAATGAATGGAATCCTACGCGGCGGTTCTCCGTCATCGTCTTCTGCGAGTCACTCAACTACGCCGTTCATCCCGTTTCCACGTTACTGCGGTATGCGCGCACACTAGAGAGGAACGGCGCAATCATTGTCTCGCTGTACCGACATCGGAACCACGGAAGGATATGGAAGAACGCGGAACGGCATTTTCGAACCGCTGACTCCACCACCGTGATCAATCACAAAGGGCAAACCTGGGACATCAGGGTGCTTCGACAAATGCCGATCCGGACAGCGTGAAATATTAGCATAGCAAACTCCGGGACTTCGGGACGGACCATTCCGTTGCCCAGCGGAGATTAGGGTACCGGCGATGGTGTGTAGACCGACTTCCTGCAGGCGTTCCCCGGGACAAAATGAGATGTGGACTCCCACAGCGAGTCCACAGCGAGTCCAAGATTGACAGAGTGGCAAGGGCATGGTAAAGAACCCGCCCGCCCCAGCCACCGGCACCTCACGGCCCACACGAGGACAGGCAGAAAAGAAAGGAAGATGCATGCCGGGTGACTTGGTCTTGATCGCCGGGAACGCCAATCGGCAGCTCGCGCTGGAGATCGCGGTGTCCCTGGGAACGCGCCTGGCCGCAGCGGAGGTGTCCCAGTTCTCGGACGGCGAGGTGTGCGTCCAGGTGAACGACAACGTCCGCGGCGCGGACATCTTCGTCCTCCAGCCCACCTGTCCGCCGGTCAATCAGAATCTCATGGAGCTGCTGATCATGATTGACGCCCTGAGGCGGGCGTCGGCGTTTCGGATCACCGCCGTGCTTCCCTACTACGGGTACGCCCGCCAGGACCGGAAGGTGCAGCCGCGGGTGCCCATCACGGCCAAGCTGGTGGCGGACCTCATCGCCGCGGCGGGGGCGCACCGGGTCCTGAGCATGGACCTGCACGTGGGACAGATCCAGGGCTTCTTCAACATCCCGACGGATCATCTCTTCGCGGCCCCGGTACTCCTGCAGTACTTCCAGCAGCGGCTGGCGCAGCACGACTGGGCGGATCTGGTGGTGGTGGCCCCCGATGCCGGGGGGGTGGAGCGCTCCCGCGCCTTCGCCAAGCGGCTGGGGACCTCGCTGGCCATCATGGACAAGCGGCGCACCGGCGCCAAGGAGTCCAGGAGCATGCGCGTGATCGGCGAGGTGCGGGGCCGCGACGCGATCCTGCTCGACGACATCATCGACACCGCGGGGACCGTCCTCCAGGCCGTGTCCGCCCTGAAGGAAGAGGGCGCCCGCCGCATCATCACCAGTTGCACCCACCCCGTCCTGTCCGGCCAGGCGGTTGAGCGGCTGGACCGGTCAGAGATCGAAGAGGTGGTGGTCACCAACACCATCCCACTGCCCGAGGACCCGCAGAGCAAGAAGATCACGGTCCTGTCGGTGGCCCCGCTCTTGGCGGAAGCGATTCACCGCATCCATACCGAAACGTCGGTCAGTTCCCTCTTCGTCTGAGAGCCTTTCAGCGGGACCGGCACCGAGGAAAACAGTAGAGTTTGTAGAAATGGGCGGGCTGAGCCTTCCGGTGGGTCTTGGTCATCCGCATTGCCCCTAACGCAATTCATGATGACCAGATTGAAGAAATGGCGTCGCCTGCATTCATCTTCGCATGCCCTTGGGGACAAGTCAGTGGTGCTCTAGAGGCTTATCTTCTCGACTTCAGCCCTTCCGGTGCCCGCACCGAGCGCTGCACCTCTGCGCCTGGGTCTTACAGGGCCTAGGCACGAAATGATTCACCAGGAGGCCCGATGGCCGACAGGATTGAAGCGCGCGGCGACCGACGGTACAAGCTGAGCCAAACCGTTCGAATCATCACACGGGAAGGACAAGCGATTGCCGGCACGGTGCAGAATGTCAGCCTGGGCGGCATGCTGGTCGCGGTCCCTGTCGAACTGGAACTCGGGCGAACCTATCAGATCGAGTTCTCTGATTCCGAGGGGGTCTTCTGTCTGTTGGGAGAAGCCCTGCGCCTTCACCTGCCGCCACGCACGCCTGAGGGCGGCCAAGCCGCGGGGTTCCGGATTGGATTCGAGTTTGTCGGCACCGATCCCGCAACAGGAGAGCGGCTAAGTCGGCTCTCTCAGGAAGCGGCGACCTGAAGTAGTCGGTCTCGAGTTCCTGGCTCGTAGGACCCGGGCCAACAACTGATACACGATCTGCAGAATGGCCTGCGGGACGGCCACGCCGGCTTTCTCGTGCCCGGGATCCCGAAGATACCCCTTCCATCGCCTTCCCCCTCGGTAAGCTTATATTCGGTTCCCTCCACCCCAGGATGCGACCCATCTCATTACCCCTGAAGACCCACCATCTTTACCCCAATCCGCTGGTGCTTGGCCTGACGTGGATTCAGCGGCTCGACGGCTTTCGAGCGGCTCGCTCGAAACTCCATCCAGGCCTTTGGTGGGCGGAAGCGCCACCCTCGGGATGGCGGGGTGGCCGAGTTCAGATTCCGTCCCTGGCCCTGCTGCCGTCGGATCTCGTTCCGCCGCGCCGCCCCCAACCGTCCGAGTTAAAAGGCCTCCTGCCCAACAAACAGGCCTCTGCGGCCGGATCGGGCGTCTACATGACCAAGCCCTTCCAGGGAGGACGCTTCCTCGACGCGCCAGAGATCGCCCCCCAGAACACCACCCTAAAGCAAAGCCCGCCCATAAAAAATGGCGGGCGGGCGAGTGACGAGGCGAGCCTCGTTCCGCTTGAGAAAGTGTGGGCGGGCCTGCGAATTCCTGCCGCCCACCAAAAAATACTCCCAGAACCAGCAAAAACTCTGACCCCGAATTTCCTCCGTGTCCGTTGAGTCGAAATGTGGCCACACGAGCCAGAGGGGGCTCGTGCCCATCGCGGAGGAGGCGCCGGAGGGGAGCCCATACCCTTCCCAAGGGTCGAAGAAATGGCCCAGTGGGATCAGCATGTCCTCGCCCTCCGGCATCTTCCAGCTCCAGCTCCGGGGGTTGCATCTCGGTGTATTGATATGCTATGTAGACGCGGGCCAGTTCGTGTGCTGAAAGGAACTCTGCCGTTGACACCAGGCCAGATGGAGACCATGTTACAGCCTTGACATTGAAAACCCATGGCTTCAATTCTCTTTCTGGAGCTCGTCTGCCGACACGCGTTCCTGATCGCGGAGCAGCCCACCTCAGAGCTGGAGGTTAGGTCCAGATTCAGATCCTGGAGCACGATCGCACGCCTGATCCTGCGCCTCTTCCGGCCGACACGTCGGGAGATTCTGTCCAACACCACGGGCAGGGGGCAGACGCATGACCCCGCAAACCCAGTTGGTAGACTGTACTGGAGTGGCTCAGATCGCTACCCAACAGATAACAGAATATCCACTTTGCCGAGAAGGAACCGGCCACCAAGCGAGGCGGGGATAGTCCGCAAAGCTGCAAGAGTCACATGGCGCGACGAACCCCCGAGGCGGACGGTCAGCATTTCTAGCGGCCTGCGAGGGGGGTGGTCACCAGCATGGCGGCGACAGTTGGGAAAATGTTCGGGCGATTGACGGGCTGGTTTCGAGGCTCACATGAGGACGGGAAGCCCCGCTACCTCGTGGTCCCCTTGGCCTCGACGGCCCTGGTCGCCATCCTTTTCTTTTCCCACCTGGACCTCTTCCAGACGCTAGAGCTCAAACTCCTGGACGAGCATTTCCTGCTCCGCGGCCGGCGCGCGCCCGCGGTCCAGGTGCGCATCGTGGGGATCGATGATGCCAGCCTGGAAAAGGTCGGGCGATGGCCATGGCCCCGGGCGACGCTGGCCCGCCTCATCTCGACGGTGGCGAGCGGCGGGGCTCGCGTGGTCGGGCTGGACGTGATCCTGGCCGAACCAGAACAGGGGGCCGAGCAGCGGATAGCGGATGAATTGCTTCAACGGTACGAAACGCTGGGGGTCGCAAAGAGCGGCGAACCGGCGCAGCGCTTCGAGCGGGAACTTCAGAGCCTGCGGGAACGAGCGGATCCAGACCGGACGCTGGCGGCCGCCATCCAGCCCGCCCCGGTGGTGATGGCTGCCTTCTTCTCCCTAGAGCACGCAGCCCAACTCGGGCCGGCCCCTGCTACGCCGTTGGCGAAGTTCGGATTCATTCGTCTGCGGGGGAAGGGCCAAGGATCCCTGTTGCTGCCCACCGCCACCAAGGTGACGGAGCCGCTGCCGAGCCTGGCGGCCGCGGCCACAAAGTTGGGGCACGTGAACATCCTCCCCGACTTCGATGGGACCGTCCGGCGGGAGTCCCTGGGTATTGCGTACCGGGAAAAGTTCTACCCATCCCTGGCCCTCCAGACCGCGCGGGTGGCCCTGGGGGTGCCGGACGAGGAGATGGTGCTCGATCTGCAGGGCGCCGTTCAGGTGGGCCCGGTGACCATTCCCACCGACGTGGAAGGGCGGATGCTCCTGAACTTCGTCGGCCCGGACAGGAGTTTCCCGCATTATTCGGCGGCCGACGTGCTGAGCGGCACAGTCCCGGCCGGGACCTTCAAGGACACCATCGTGTTCATCGGCGCTACCGCCGCGGGCATCTTCGACCTTCGGGTGACTCCATACTCGACCGTTTTTCCTGGCGTGGAGATTCACGCCAATACGGTGGAGAACATCCTGGCCCGGAATTTCTTGCAACGCCCGGCGTGGGTCGAGGTCATGGTCTTTATCCTGATCCTGGTGCTGCCACTCGGCCTCGGAAGGATCCTGGCGCGGCTCCGCCCCTTGCCCAGCAGCTTCCTAGCGGTCGGGATCCTGGTGGGGCTCTTCGGTCTGGCGCAGGGCCTCTTCGTGTTTGCCGGCATATGGCTCCCGGTGTTGTATCCCATGGTGGCTGTGGCGGGTACCTATGTGCCCATCACGGTCCACCGCGCCTTGACGGAGGAACGCCAGCGCCTCTTCATCAAGAGGGCGTTCCAGCAGTACGTGCCCGAAGCTGTGGTGACCCGGATCCTGGCCAATCCCTCCATGCTCCGATTCGGGGGAGAGCGAAGGGAATTGACCGTCTTATTCTCCGACGTGCGGGCCTTCACCACCTACTCGGAGCAGCACGAGGCCGAGCGCGTGGTCGAGATCCTGCACGAGTACCTGACCCGAATGGTAGACGCGGTCTTCCGGTACGAGGGAACCCTGGACAAGTTCATCGGCGACGCCGTCATGGCTCTCTTCGGTGCGCCGATTCCCCAGCCGGACCACGCCGTCCGCGCCTGCCGGACCGCCCTGGCCATGATGGACGAACTCCACAAGCTGGAGGAGAAGTGGCGCCAGGAGGGCAAGGCACCCTTTCGCATGGGGGTCGGCGTGAACACGGGGGAGATGATTGTCGGCAATCTGGGTTCAGATCAGCGCTTTGATTACACGGTCATCGGCGACCCGGTGAACCTGGCGGCTCGCCTGGAGGGCCTGAACAAGGACTTCCCGGAGGCGAGCGGTATCATCATCAGCGAGTTCACCTACGAGCTAGCCAAGAGTGAGGTCGAGGCGCGCCACCTGGGCGAGGTGAGGGTGAAGGGGAGGGTCAAGCCGGTCATCGTCTACGAGTTGGTCCGGATGAAAGCCCCCTGAGATCCCGGATTAAGGCCGCTCGAAGCTCTCCCCGAATAGGTACGCCGGGCAGAACCAGCCTCATCGCCATCTTGCCGCCGAATCACACTCGTACCTGATTGGTCATTGGTATTTCCCTGGTTCACCGGGGTATTTCCGTCGAACTCGACGCCCTCGATGTTGCCCCTGTCTCGTGATGAATGTGTTCAGAGAAGGCTACACCCTCCAGTTTCGTCCCCCCGGCAGCCCCTGGGAAAGCCGCCATTAGTCACGAGAATAAGGTCTTTCCCGAATCTGTCGCAGCAACGAGCTGGATTGCCCATGTGAATCGCGGGCATACGATGCGGTTTGATGCTTTCCCGGCTTTGTGGCAAGAACGGCTCTGTTCCAGTAGGAACTACGGGGGGGGCCCCAGGACGTCAGCTGAGAGCGCGCGGGGGCTGGGTGCGCTGATCGTGCCTCCTGAGTTTCGGCAAAGCCGGGAAAGAGTCCGAGAATATGCTTGACAGAAAAGGCTCGACTGCTATTGTTCTATTGTCCAAGTTTTATCATCCGCCCTGCGGGGCGTTCTCCTGGAAGAGCCGAACCCGAGCTTGTGTTGCCGAAGACCCGTCACTTTGACGGGGAAGCGGAGCGGTGAGCCGGAGAGACGACTGATGATGGCGAAGAGATGATGCTCCTTCTCGACACCATTACCGGCGCCCCGACTCCGAGCGTCGAACGCCGGGCGTTCGGGTCCAGCGCCTCCTCGCTTTCAGGGTGAAGCGATACCGTGGAGCAGTCCTCCCTGTAAGTGAGAGGGCGTAAGCATGTTCAGAGAGAGGGCCTGTTTCAGTTTCGCATGGGCCTAGTGGCCCACCTACTCCGCATGAAAATCGGGTATGATCTCTCCATAACCTGTGGAGGGACAACGGCCTATAAGTTTGTCCTTTCGAGACTGGCTATCGGTCAGCTCGACGGGGAGCCTTCGGCACCCCGCAGGAGGACCTGAGCCCGCCGCGCAGACTCGTCGCGGCCTGTCTGCGGGTGCCCGTCGCTTAGGCCCGGGGCGTACACTCGACGCTTGCACGCGTTCCCCACCGTCCTGTCGGACTCCTGTAACGGTACGGCCACCAGGTGCTCCTCGAATGCACGGCCATCAGCAAGCGAGTCCTCCATCACAGATTTCTCCGGATTGCCATTTCGATGAGTGGTTCTGATGAAATTGAGGGCGGGAACGTACCCGCGGGAGGCAGTCATGACAACAGGGCGTAGGAAGAACGTCCGGGTCGGCCTGGGCGTGCTCCCGTTGCTCGGTCTCTTGGTCATTATCGCCGGGTGGCCGACTGGCGCCGAGGCCCAGCAGCCCGCAGCGGTCGTCGCGAGCGTGACCGGCCGGGTCGAGGTCCTTCCCAAAGGCCAGACCGCCTGGCAGCCGGTCCAGCTCGGGATGCGCGTCGTCGAGGAGGACCAGATGCGGGCCTTTCCCGGGGGCAACGCAGAGCTGCGCCTGCCGGACGGGAGCACCCTGGTCGTCGCGGAGAACTCGCGGTTTGTGGTGACCAAGCTGGATTATGGTCCCCGGAACGAGATGCGAGCCGCCATCTTCCACTTGGCCGCCGGGAAGCTGCGTGGGATCGTCGCCAAGGCGGCCCTGGCCCTAGTCCAGGCGCGCCAAAGCATCTTCGCCATCACCACGCCGACGGCGGTCGCCGCAGTCCGGGGGACGACCGTCTACGCCGTCTTTGACCCCACGACGAATGAAACCGTGGTCCTGGTGACCGATGGCGTGGCGTTCATCCGGGACTTTTGCACCAGCCAAATCGTGGAGGTCCTCGCCGGACAGGCCACCACCCTGAGCCTCACGACCCCGTGTCAACCGGCAAGCGCTCCCGCGCGGGCGACCCCGGCGCAGATGGCCCAGATCACCGCGGCTGCCCACGCCGCGACGCCGGGGACCGCCGCCGCGCTGAACGCACCCACCGTGACCGTCGTACCGGCGGACGCCGTCATGGTCACGGTCCAGTTCCTGCCGCCGGCCGCGGCTGCTGAGGCTGCCACGCCTGTGATTGTCGTGACTCCGATATTGACGCCGCCCTCCGTCAGCGAGGCGACCCCGTTCCAACCGTGAACCTCCCCCAATCGGAGCAGGGGCGAGTCTGAGGCGAAGTAGGTAGCGTGATCATCCTGACGGAGGGGGACTCCATGAAGAAGCGGAGGAAGCTCTGGGTGCTTCTGGCGTGTGTGGGGTTCGGGGGAGGCCTCCTCGCGGGAGAGCCGACCCCCATATGGGCCCTGGATCTGGACGGGATCAAGGTGACGCCGTCCATCGCGTACACGGGCGAGTACGACGACAACATCTTCCGAACCCCCACCAACAAGGTCGGCGATTACATCAACCACATCATTCCGGGGATCGCCGTGGAGGCGACGCCGGGACATCACAAATTGAGTGCATCCTACCGGGCAGACATCCTCCTCTATACGCACAATAGCAATCAGGACTTCCCTCGCCAGTACGCGAATCTTTCCACCATTTTCAACTTTAACCGACTGCAGTTGCGCCTCATGGAAAGCTTCGTGCACACAAATGACTTCCCCACCAGCGAGCTGACGACGCCGATCCCACGCAACGAGAACTACCTCACGGGCGGCCTTGACTACGATCTTATCAACCGGTGGGGGATCGGATTTGACTTCACCTGGGGAAACATCAACTATCTGGACTCCACCTTTAACTTCATCTCCGAGAACGCCTACACCTATGCCACGAACATTTTCTATCGGATTACCGGAAAGACCCGAGTGTTCGCCGAGTTCGACTTCGTCCAGGATGTCTTCTGGAACGACAGGACACGGGACGACTACCGCTACCGCGGCCTGCTGGGTGTCCGCGGAGACCTGACCGAGCGCTTTTCCCTGACCGCCAAGGGAGGGTACGAGTATCTCGACTACTACCAAAGCAATCTCTACCCCAACCAGAACAACTTCGTGATCGCCCTGGAAGCAAGTTACCGGCCGCTGGAGCGATTGCAGATCGGCCTGGCGGTCATACGGAGTGTGCAGGCCTCGACCTTTGCGAACAACGCCGACTATGGGAGTTTCAATACGACACTCGTGGTGACGTACGCCTTCACCCCAAAGATCCTGATTCTGCCCCGGGTAGCCTTTGGGCTGGACAACTACAAAGTCGCGGAGGTGAACCCCGGCAACGGTGCGCTGGAGAAGCGTCTGGACTACCTTTATGGCGTGGGCATCGGCATCCGGTACCAACCCCTGAAGTGGCTTCAGTTGGAGGCGAACTACCAGTTTGAGCGCCGCGATTCCAACTTCAACGACTTTAACTACAGCGACAACCGCGTCTTCTTCACGGTGGCGCTCTCCATGTAGTGACCGCGAGACTTCACCGCGTTCTCCATCAATCCCTGTGTCACGTCAGAGTGGCCACATGATCAGCCTCTTTCCGGCACGCCGTTTGTTGCTGTGGTTCTGCGTTCCTCTCCTGGTCCTACTGGCGGTTTGTGCCCGCGGATCTTCCGGCCAGGGATATGCCCTCGGCCCCCGGGACGTGGTGAAAATCACCGTCTGGGGCCAGCAGGATTTATCCGGGGAATTCGCGGTCGGGATGGATGGCACCATCAGGTTCCCACTGGTAGGCCCGGTTGTCGCATCCGGCCTGACGGAGAGCCAGCTCGCCGAGAGGCTTCGTGTGCTTCTCGAAAAAGATTACCTGGTCAATCCTCAAGTCTTCGTGGGCGTCACCGAGTACAAGAGCAAGAAGGTCATCGTGCTGGGCGAGGTGGCGAAGCCGGGAGCGTACCCTCTGACAGGCGATGTGACCCTGTTGGAGATCCTGTCGCAAGCCGGACTTTCCTCTTCGGCCGGGAAAGAGATTGTCCTGGTCCGGGTGGGTCAGAAAGTGGCCAGCGCGGGCGAAACCCAGACCGCGGGGAACACGATCAAACGTCTCAGCGTGGACAAGATCCGCTCCGTCGATCCGAAAGACAATATCCTCGTGGAGGACGGTGATACCATCTTTGTCCCCAAGGCCAACACCTTCTTTGTCCTGGGCGAGGTGGCAAAACCAGGCGTGTATCCGCTTGAGAAAGAGATGACTGTCTTCGAGGGCCTCGTTGTGGCGGGGGGATTCGCGACCAAGGCTGCGCCGGCCGGGACCAAGGTGATCCGCAAGCTGCCTGATGGCACCCAGGACACGCTCTCGGTGGACCTGTCCGGGAACATCCCCGCCGACCGACAGACCAAGATCGTGGACGGAGACACCATCCTGGTTCCCCGTGGCAATTCCTTTTTCATCTTTGGTGAGGTCAAGAAGCCCGGCGAGTATCAGCTCGAAAAGGACACGACGATTCTGGAGGCCATCAGTGCGGCCGGGGGCTTTACCGACAAGGCAGCCCCGGGCCGCAGCAAGGTCATCCGCGCCACGCCCAAGGGCCAGCAGACGATCGAGGTTGATATGAACGATATCATCAAGCGGGGCCGCCGGGACAAATCCATTCCTTTGGTGGAGAACGATGTCATTGTCGTGCCCGAATCCTTTTTCTGATCCAGTCCGGGGTTCACCGCTACCCTGCTCACGCTTCCGAATCCTTTGCTTTTTCCCTCTGTGACTGGATGACTCTGTCACTCTGTCACTCTGTCACTCTGTGACTCTGCCACTCTCCCACATGTCGGCTGACTCGGTGTGAGGTTTCCAATGGACGTTCCTGTGACGCATGAACCGGAAACGCACCTCCACGATTACCTCCGGACCATCCTGAAGTACCGCTGGGTGGTGATCACCTGTTTTGCCGTCATCGTTGGGATGGTGACGATCGCGACCTTTCTCCAGACTCCCATCTACGAGGCGGTCACCCGGATGATGATTGAGCGGCAGGTTCCACGGGTCCTGAATTTTCAGGAGTTCCAGTCCACTGACTACTCCTCCGACGATTTCTACCAGACCCAGTACGAGATCATCAGGAGCCGTCCGGTCTTGGCCAAGGCTGTCGAAATCCTCCGCCTGACGACGCGGCTCCCGGAACTGGCGAATTCGCCGGACCCGACGCCCTTCTTACTGGGGAAGCTCAGTGTGGAGCCCCGCCGCAACACGCGCCTGGTGGACATCAAGGTGCAGGACGCCGACCCGAAGCTGGCGACGGACCTCGCCAACGGCATTGCCCAGGCCTACGGCCGCTTCACGCTGGAAACGCGCCTGAAGGGTACCCGGGATGCAATGACGTGGCTATCAGAGCAGATGAATGAATTGAAAGGCAAGGTCGAGGATTCGGAGATTGCGCTGCAGAAGTACCGCCAGCGCGTCGGCATCATTGCCATTGATCAGCAGAAGAGCATGACCGCTCAGCGGATCGGGGAATTGAACAAGGCCTATCTGGATGCCCAGGCGGCCCGGCTGGCCATCGAGGCGCGGCTGCGCGAAATGGAGACGCTAGCCCGGACCGCCAGCACCTCTCCCTCAGGCGTTGTCCTGGGTGACAACCCGCTGATTCAGAAGCTCCGGACCGAGGCAGCCGAACTCGACATCCAGCTTTCCAAAGCGTTGAAGGTTTACAAGGAGAAGCATCCCGAGGTCCTCAAGATCCGCTCCCAGATTGACCAAGTGAACGAGCGCATCATGGCGGAGGTCCAGGTCGCGCTCAAGGCCGCGGAGGCGGAATATCGCCTGGCCAAGAGCCGCGAGGACACCATGCTCCAGCGGCTGAACGCGGCCAAGCTAGAGGTGCAGGATCTGAGCGAGAAGGAGGTCCAGTACGGGGTGCTTGCCCGCGACGCCGCCTCGAATCAGCAACTGTACGACCTGATGCTGAAGCGATCGAAGGAAGCAGGGCTCTCCGGCGAGTCGGGGGTCACAAACGTCCAGGTGGTCGAGGAGGCGATCGTTCCCAAAGTTCCCGTTGCCCCACGCAAGGCGCGCAATATCCTGATCGCCGTCGTCGCCGGCCTGATTGTGGGCGTGGGCCTGGCATTCTTCCTGGAATACTACGACACCAGCATTCGTACCCCGGAAGAGGTCGAGCGATATCTCGGCCTTCCGACCCTGGGTGTGGTTCCGTTATTTGAAAGTCGAACGAAGTAGTTGGAAGCGAGGCACCACATGACGAATCCTGTCGAAAAAGACCATTCCTCTGGGCTCGAACCGGTCTCTGTCCTGACCGAAACCAAGTCGCCGCTGACAGAAGCTTTCCGTGCTGTCCGCACGAACCTTCTCTATCTCGGCATCGACGAGCCGCACCGAAAGCTCCTGGTGACCAGCGCTGTTCCGAGAGAGGGAAAGACCACGACCGTCGCGAATCTCGGAATAACGATGGCGCTGGCCGGGTCCAGGACCCTGCTCATTGACGCCGATCTCCGGCGCGCGGGGCTTCACCGGTTTTTCCAGCTCAGCTCGAAGGTCGGCTTGACAAGCGCGCTGGGAGATCAGGCCGACCTCGCCCAGGCGATCCAGGGCACGAAGCTGCCAAACCTTTTCGTGCTGCCCAGCGGCCCTCACGTGCCGAACCCGCCCGAATTGCTCGGATCCCGTCGGATGGCCGAACTGGTCAGTCACCTGCAGCAACAGTACGACACCTTGCTCTTCGACTCTCCGCCGGTAGCCAGCGTCGCAGATGCCTTGGTTTTGGTCGGCCTTTCCGACGGCGTCATCCTGGTGATCCGCTCGGGCGCGGTGTCCCGCGAAGTCGTGGCGCGGGCAAAACAGCAACTCGAAAGCGTCAAGGCGAATATCCTGGGTGCGTTGATCAATGGGTTTGATTTCAGGCGTGAGGCCTACTATTCACCCTACTACTACTATTATCATTCCTATTACGGCTACGGATACGGGAACTCCAATACCGATGGCCAAGGGGCAGAGGAATGACCGTCATCACCATTTCCCCCCTGCTCCGGTGCTTCTCCGCTCCCATGCTGCTTTGCCCTTTCGCCCTTGACTCCTGACTCATGACCAGCCACCTGGCAAGTTTCCTGATCCCCGCCACCGGCAGCCTTATCCGTTCGGGCATCATGTTTCTGCTGGCCTTTGCCACCCTCACCTTTGGGGGCGTGCCACTCTGGGCCGGAGCCGGCATTATTCTCGGTGCCCTTGTACTGATGTTCCTGTGGTTGGTCCGGGCGGTCTGCCTCGGCCAACTGGAATGGCGATCCAGCCCGATTGACGTTCCCCTGGCGCTCTTCCTCGGCCTGTTCCTCCTCCAGCTTCTTCTCGGCTATCCCATTCGACTGAATCAATCAGACCTCGGCCGAAGGCTGCTGGAGGCCGCCGGCGCCAATCCCGGCGACCTGCCGTTCATCCCGGGCACCCTCGATTACCATGCCACGTGGTGGGCCCTTCTCTTTTTCCTAGCCTATGCCGGTTGCTTCTACCTGGTCCTCCACTTCACTGACCGGCGCGAGCACCTGACCCGATTGATGCTGTTCATCGTCGGCATGGCCGGCGCTACCGGGATCTATGGTCTCCTGGAATTCCTGAGCGGGAATAATGGCGTCCTGGGTGTGAAGCACGGGGGCGGGGGCCGGGTGCGGGGGACATTTATCGGCCCGGATCACTTCGCCACACTGCTCGCCATGGCATTGTTCGTCGGACTCGGCATGTTGATGGGGCTGGGCAGACGTCGCCGGCGACGAAGAAGTCGGCAGGAACGCTCTCACGGTGAGGAGGGGAAAGGCAGAGAGAGGCATGAGCCACTGGCTCCCCGATCCCACCCGCCACAGGAGGGTCTGTTCCAGCACGTGCTGCTCATGTTTGTCCTGGGCCTCGTGGGGACGTCCCTGATCTTTACGATGTCGCGTGGCGCCCTCCTGTCCGTCCTGCTGGCAGGGGGCGTTGTGGCAGGGATGCTGGGCGTCCACGAATCGTTGGGCCGGCGGCGGCTGCTCGCCGTGGCCGCCCTGCTGGCCATCGGCGGCTTCGCCCTCTGGATAGGCCTGGGCCCGGTCCTGGACCGGTTCGGCGAGGTGCCCGTCGGCTGGTCGGAACGGCTCACCCTGTACCGGCAGGCGGTGACCATGGTGCGGGACTTTCCCATCCTGGGAACGGGCTTCGGGACCTTCGGGAGCGTCTTCCCCCGCTACCAGGCACCCCCCTTCGGCCTTGATGTCCGGTTCAGTCACGCGCACAACGACCTGCTGCAAATGGCCATAGAGGGGGGCATCGTTTCCCTAGGGCTCCTGGCGCTGGGCCTGTGGGGCCTCTTCCGCGAGGTCGCGGCCGTACGAATCCTGGGTCTGGCCAGACCGACTCGCCCGTGGGCCTGGCGCGGTGTGCGGGTAGCCGGGAGCGCCGCGGCCGCCATGGTGGGACTGACGAGTGGCCTCGGATCCAGCCCCTCGCAGCATCTCGTATCGCTAACCGCCTGGATGGGTGTCATTCTCCTCTTGGCATTGGGGTCCTCCTCGCCTCCAACTCAGGGAACGCAAGAGGACCCTCCCCGCCAGGACCCCATCCCTGCCTCCGGTGGCGGTGGAGGGAAAGAGAGGAGCGCGCGGAGGCGGGATCCATTCAACATCGGCATTGCTCTGGGGGGGGTGGGAGCCCTGGTTGCGGTGCTGCTCCACAGTGGGGTTGACTTTAGCCTGCGGATTCCCGCGAATGCCCTCCTCCTGAGTGTGCTCCTCGGCACCACCCTGCAGGCGGCGCGCGTTCGCTTCCACAGCCATGGGTCCGAACACCTTTCGCCCGTGGTGGTTGTCTCGTTGCGGGGACGCAGGGGGGTCATGGCAATAGCCGCAGGGGTTGCCATAGTGGGATGGCTTGCCTGGATAACGGTGACTGCTGCCCTCGCCGAGTCGAGGATCGCCAACGCGACCAGAATGATCGAGGGGGCGGGTCAAGCCGAGGGGACGAGATTCACTCGCCCCTGGGTGGCCGGGACCCGGAGGAGCACCGACGCACTATCGCTGGCGGTGAGCGCCACTCAACTCGATTCGAGGAATCCTGACGGGCATCTGGTGCTCGGTCGTGTGTATGAGGGTCTGGGTCTCCGCGCCTGGAACACTGGCCTGTCGGCGGAAGGTCGGCTGCTGCTTGATCCAGCGCAGCGCAGGGAGGAAGCGCAGCACCTCTCGTCCAAGGCCCTCGCATCTTTTTCGCGGGCAGCCTATCTGGCACCCATGGGTCGGCGGGTCTGGGGAGAGATCGGATGGACGCATGGCTTATTGGCGTGGACTCTGTCTGACGAAGCCGCCGGAGTCGAGCGGCAAGCCGGCCTGGTGGCCTTTCGCCGGGCCATGGCCCTGCGGCCGGAGGACCCGTACCCGTTCCAGCTTCAGGCGGAGTACTCGTTTCAGTGGGCCCAGGGACAGCGGGGGAGAATCCCGGTGGAACGTATTCTCACGAGCGAGATCTACCACGCAGGGATTCAGGCGACACGGCGCCTGGTAGAGCTGCAGCCCATGTCCCTTCCGGCGGCGCTGAACCGGGTCCTGCTGTTCACCCGGGATTTCGGAGGTATCGAGACCGTCCTGCCGCCGCATGCGCCCGATTTCCTGTTCGCGGCCCGCTTGTTGGAGGACCAAGGCCTGTCTGAACCCTCGCGCCAGGCACTGAAAATGGCGGTGAACCTGGCCATGGATGAGGATCGCCCGATCTTCTACCAGTATTTGGCCGAGGATTCAATAAAGCGGGGGGAACTTTCGGAAGCCGTCCGCCTCCTTGAGTTCATCCTGGGTCTGGATCCGCAAAACCTCGACGCTCGGGTCATGCTCGCGGATGCCCTGGCTCAACAGAAGCTGAACGATCGCGCCCTGCACGAGTACGAGGCTGCCGTAGAGGTGGCCAAGGGCCGGTCTACCTCGATCGTCGGCCCCCCCCCCGCGAGCAGCTCCCCATGGAAACCCTCACCCCCCACGCGGCTGGAGGTCGTGGAGGGAGCCCTGCGGGATCGCGGCCTGCTTCCAGGAGAGCAACGGCAGGATCCGCTGGCCAAAGCTCTGGCAGCCCTGGCCCTCTTCCACCAACGGCAAGGGCTGTCAAACCTCGCTATCCCCCTGTGGGAGCAGGCAGTCGCCCGGGACCCCGGCAATTCCCAGATCCACTTCGGCTACGGGGAGAGCCTGGACTCCATTGGCGCCTGGATCCCTGCCCAGGGCGAGTACCGGAAGGCGATGGAACAGGACCCCCGGAATATCCGCCTGCGACTTCGCCTGGCAGACAGGTACATGCAAATCGGCCTCACCGATCAGGCGATAGCGTTGTGGCAGGAGGTGACGCGCACTCGGCCGACGAATATCGAGGGTCGCATCCGCCTCGCCACTGCCTACGAGAAGTTGGGCCGGCACAGAGAGGCGGAACTGGAATACGATCAGATCCTGCGGCTCGAGCCGGGCAACGAAATCGCGCGCCAAGCCCTGACCCGGCTGCGTGGTCGCTCCTCCGGCTAACAGACGGTTTCCACGTCTGAACGTTTTCCAAAGGTTGGCAGACCACTTCGGGATAGGACAGTTGAAATCCGAAATCCGCAATTCGAAATTCGCAAGATTCTTGTCCAGTCGCCGATCCCCAGTCACCGGTCTCCGATCAGAGGGAAGTAAGGATGCCCAGTCGCGCACGTGACTGGCTGACTCAAGCCATCAGGGAGTCAGTGGTCAGTAGTCCCGTGGTCCGTAGTCCGTAGTCATCAGTTATGAGTGATGTTGCCATCCTCGTCGGAAGTCTCAGCGAACCTTTCTCGGATTTGCCGTTCGCGATCCAGGATCCGTAGGTCACAGGCGATTACCCATATGCCAAGAGTCCTCGTCGTCTTCGGTACCCGCCCCAAGGTGATTACCGAGGCCGACACAGGTAGTGCAGTGACTCGCCGCCCCTAAAGACGCCAGAGCTCTCATATCCGAGTGTTGGCCCAGTTACATTACTATTATAACCGGTAGGAAGTTGACCCCGAGACATCGACGCCTGACTTGACAGGCGACGAGTTGCCGGGGAGTCGCTGAAGACTTGGTGGAGGACAATCGGAAGTGCTCGTCATTGAACCTTATGGCGCCACCTGCGAGCAGCGGCAGCCATGAAGCTCGGACTCGTCTGGTCGATTGCCTCGATGATCATTGGCGCGATCGGCAGTCTTATTGTTACACCGGTGCTGATCCATACCCTGGGATCGGTAGAATTTGGTCTCTACATCCTTGTTCTGACGGTTACCTCATACGCCGGCTTTCTCGATTTTGGAATCACCTGGGCCGCCACCCGGTATTTCGCGGGAGACATTGCAAGCGGCCGGAGCCTTGACCTCTCGTCTCGGTTCTACACCCTGGCTTACTTCCTATGCGGAGTCGGTATCTTCTCGACCCTGCTCGCCACCCTTCTCGGCCCTGCCCTGGTCCGGGCGGCGGGCGCGGCAGGGAGCGGAAAACTTGCACTAGTGTTTTTCCTAGCCGCTATTTCGTTCGGTTTTTCACTTCAGGCCGGCCTCCTCACATCCCTTCTCCGGGCTGACCAGCGGTTCGACCAGGCCGGGCGGGTAGCGGTGGTCGGAAGTTTCCTGTTACCCCTTGGGTGCTATGCTGCCGCGCGTCTTTCTCCGGGCTTGATCTCGCTGCTGGCAGTCACCGCGGGGGTGAATCTCATTGGAATGCTACTGGTCTTCATAGTCGCCAGGCCGAAATTGAGTCTAGTTCGGGGCATCACGCACTGGCAGCCGCGTTATTTGTACGAGATGGCCTCGTTCGGAGGATGGTCGACGATCGGCCGTTTGGTCATGTTGATCATGCTTCAGGCTGATCGGCTTGCCGTCGCGCTCGTCGGATCCGTATCCAGTCTGACCTTTTATGCCGTGCCCGCCAATATTGCGTCGCGGGTAAATACTCTCGGCGGAGCAACCTCAAGTCTGTTCTTTTCCCGTGTCAGCCTGCTCCACTCAGGAGGGCAGTCGGCTGAACTCCGCGCACAGCACGCGAGCATGAGACGTCTTCTCATCTGGTCTACTCTGGCGGCCGCCATTCCGCTATTAATACTGGGGCCAGACTTCTTGCATGAGTGGATCGGCAGCGAAATGGCAGGCGAGGGCGGTGCCATCCTGAGAGCATTCACTGTGGGGTACGCAATCATTGCCGTCACCTCACCAGACGGAGCCGTTCTCGAAGGATGCGGCCGTCCGGATTTAACAGCGAAGGCGATGCTGGCCTGGGGGGCGGTGTCCATAGCCGGCGTCGTGGCTTTCGCACCTAGCTTGGGTGCTCAAGCGATAGCCTATGGAGTGGCAAGCTGGCTGACAGGCCTTGGAATCACCAACGCTGTGATGGCGCGGCGGCTGGCATTGGGAGCGCCTCGGGGCGCCAGGGGGTATTTCATATTTGGTGGCGCCTTGCTGTCCGTGGGTGTGGCTGTATTTACGGGAAGTCTTCTGCGGCCGCTGATTCACGATCTTCAGTCCGGGCTGTTGGCGATAGCTGCTATGAGCGCGGCGAGTCTAGCAGTCGGCTTCTTTTCGATCCTCGCAGCCGACGAGCGACAAATCTTCTTTCAAATCCTCAAGCGAGTTCGGCGGATCGGCTATGCCACCGCAGACGAGTCGGATGGGAAGGCTGAATGCTGATGAATATATCGGGCTCGGTGGAGCCATTTCACGGGTATTGGCAACGGTTTCGCCTACGCGAAAAGGTCATGGGCATACCTGCTCCGTGTATAACTTGGCGGAGGGCAAAGTCCTTCAATGAGGTCGAGCAGCTCATCTGGGAACGGGTGGGGGATGTATCGAGGATCCTCGACTTCGGTTCCGGTGACCAGGCGCTGAAAAGGAAATTTCTGGCGGCGGGCTACAAAGGGAGCTACGAAACCTACGATGTGTCCCAGGAATTTCCGACGACGTGGAAGGATCCGGACTTGATAGACGGCGTGTTCGGGGCGGTGATATGCCTGGAGGTGATTGAACACATGCCGCTGGCGGAGGGTCTGGCACTTCGAGAAAAGCTGTTATCGTGGGTAGCTCCCGATGGATGGCTTATTCTGAGCACCCCCAATCCGGCATGTGTGTTATCTCCATTCAGCGGAGACGAAACGCACGTTCATGTATATCCCCTTCACGATCTGTTGACCTGGGCGATGACCGCCGGGCTGACCGTGGAGGCCCGGAGGGTAAAGTTCCTGCCTGATCGGGTGACGCTGATTACGTGGGCACGTCTGCTGGCTCAACGGGTTTTGTGTTATCTCATTGGTGTGGATCGAGCGGACGGCATCATGATTCTTGCGCATCGGTCGGGATAGTTCGATCAGGAGAATGAAGATTGGGCTAATTGCACATGACCTCACGGACCCGGAAGGCCGAGGCTTGCAGCGTTACACAGCCGGCCTCGCGGGCGCCCTTGCAGCTACGCCCGGGGTTGAGTTGGTCCTCTTCAGCCGTACGGTTCCTCTAGCCGCCTTCGATCATATCGTGGCCCGCCGCGAGGTGTGGTGGGGCCGACGAGAAATCATTTGGGAGCAGGTCGAGCTTCCTCTTCGTGCTCGCCACCTCGGCATCAACGTCCTACATGCACCGAGCAACTTCGGTCTCCCGGTATTTTCGCCTTGTCCAACCGTCCTTACAAGGCATGACGAGATCGGGCGACTCTTTCCGCCCGACTTCCCCGGCACTGTTCACGGTCGGCTCCGGATGCTATACGCAGAGCAGATCTCCATCCGGAAAGCCTCGCACGTGGTGACTGTCTCGGAGCGGTCGCGTAGAGACATTGAGCAAGTATGGAAGTTGGACCCGAGGAAGATTGTGGTTTGCGGAGAGGGTATCGATAGTGCTTTTTTTGGCGAGGTTCCTAGTACAGAAGTGATGCGCGTGCGTGGGCAGTTGGGGTTGCGAGACCCGTATGTCTTGTATGTAGGCGGATTCGATCGTCGAAAGGATGTCCTGACCCTGCTTAATGCATTTGTTTCGCTCAGGCAATCCGGCGTGATGCTTGCCCTTTGTGGTCCGCTTCGTGGCGAAGGCGAGGCCATTCGAAACCGGGTGCAGGCGAACCAACTTGCCCAACAGGTGCGGATAACCGGGCGCGTCCCCAACAATGATCTGCCGGCCCTGTACGCCGGGTGCGAAGTTTTCGTTTACCCGTCACGATATGAGGGATTCGGATTGCAAGCGGTTGAGGCAATGGCTTGCGGGGCGCCGGTATTGAGTTCTGATGGGGGCTCGCTCCCAGAAATCGTCGGCGAGGCAGCAAGGATATTCCCCGCAGGAAACGCACAGTTGTGCGCTCAATGGATCAGGATTCTCATCGAAGACAAACAGGAGCGCGAGCGACTGCAGTCCCTGGGCAGAAGACGAGCTGAGCTATTCCGCTGGGAACGGGTTATCCAGAGTTACCTTTCTCTGTACCAGCAAGTGGCCGCATGAGGATTCTGGTCCTCCTCCCCGACTCGCCAGCCCCCTGGAGCAACACGGCCGCACGTTATTATGGCCCGATGCTCAAGACGCTGGATGCTCTTGGGCACCACGTAACGGCGCTCGCAATCAGACGTGGCACGAAGACCGAGGAGGAAGCGGGGAGATACTTTGAAGGAACTGGAATCGCTTTCACATTCTTCGATCAACCGCCCCCTGAACTGTTCCTATTGAGGAAAGCCAGAAGCCTTTGGCGAAGCGGATGGGAGCTATCGGCCTCGCAGTTCGGCCGAGCAGCGCGACAAGAAGCGGCTGGGGATTATGACGTCGTACTCGCGGAGCAGATCAGCACGGCGCGAGCTGTTGAGGGAATCCCCCGCGTTGTCTGTTCCCTGGACTGTCTCCGTCATGTGGACATGGGAGCGATGCGGGGCCAGGGGATGTGGCTCCGAAAGTTCCGCCAGTGGCAGGTGCGCCGGGAGGAGCGATCCACAATCGCGAAGATCGGAAGGGTCCGCGCGTTGAGCGAGCGCCTCGAAAGATTGACCCGCGGCTTGGCGCCCGGTATCAGAACCTGTGTGGTCCCTCTGTGCCTAGACCTCACCCTGTACGAACCCGTTTCCCCGCCTGACGTGCCTACCGTGGGTTTGGTTGGATCTATGTTCTGGGAGCCGAGTCGAGCGGCTGCCAGACACTTCATGATCCACATCGTCCCGCGTCTCAGGCGGCAGGCGCCGGGCACCCGGTTCCTGGTGGCGGGGTGGAAGGCGGAATCGTACCTATCCACCCTGGCGCGTCAGGCGGAGGTCGAACTCATCGGCGACTTCGCTCATCCGCGGGAGATCTTTCAGCGGCTTTCTATCTTAGTTTACGCGCCGCCTGTGGCAACGGGGATGAAGGTCAAAGTCCTGGAAGCCATGGCCTACGGGGTGCCGGTCGTGGTAAACGCGGAAGGATTTGAGGGACTGGAGGCAGATCCTGAGCCCGCAGCGAAGCTGGCAAACACCGACGATGAGATTCTCGAAGCCGTGCTGGAATTGCTCGGCGATCCTGCGAAGCGCCGCCATGCCGTAGAGGCTGGCCGCTCCTGCCTGGCCCGTTCGTTTTCCCCAGAAGTTACCATACCGGCCCTGGCCGCTCAATCAGCAACAATGGTGGCAAATCGAACCACCCTGTAGATGCACTCGTCGAGACAGCCGTTGCGCGCAGGCCGAAAAACAAGAAACATCTTTCCCGCTGGTTTTTGGTGATCCTGCTCTACGTCACTGCCTTCGAAACAGTCTTTTCGCCAGTGTAGGATATCCACCCCTTTCGCCAGATGATTCTCCTCGATAGGGCCGACAACATAACCCCAAAGGGTGCGTATCCCCTAGTGATACTCAGCACGATAATACTGGTTGTTCTTACGACAGTATTTGCTGCCACCCTTCCGCTTTTCCTTGACGAGGCTGTCTCGCTTAACGAGTCGCAACAGTCAACACCACGAGACGTAGTTCACGTCATCCAGACATGGGATCAAGGGAAACCACCTCTCTATTTCCTGTTCCTTCATTATTGGCTCAAACTATTTCCCATTGCAGAAATCTATTTGCGACTGCCTTCCATCATATTTGCTGGGCTCTCAATCGTTCCGCTCTTTCTGACCGGCAAGGCACTCGTCGGTGCCAGAGCAGCAGCCCTTAGCTGTGCACTGCTCGCGATCAATCCGGAGTTCATATTTGTCTCGTCTTGGGGGAGAATGTACTCGCTCTTCTTTCTCCTGACCCTTGTAGGTTCTTATTCTCTCTATTGCATGGTTCACTCTGCCAACCGGTTCCTTGCGAGTACCTGCTATTTGGTATCCCTCGTGTGCCTTTTGTATCTTCACAATTTCGCGGTTCTTGTACTAGCAGTCCATTTGGCGTATGTCATGCTATGCAACCGGTCTGCACTTGCCGGGATGCTGTTAGTACTTTTGATGGCAGTAACCGCCTATTTACCATGGCTTTCGGTCGCCTATGGGCAGTTTATATCCATAACCCACGAGACTTCAGCCATTTCCTGGATATCGAGCCCAACGGTCTTGAATCTTCTGGGCGTCTTCAAGCATCTTGCGGGCTCAGTACTTCTTGCTGTGCTTTTTCTGCCTTTTGCCATTCTGGCAATGCTTCGGTCCTGGTCGATCTTGGACAAGACTAGTTCTGCGGGAACCCGGCCGACCTCCAGGGGGGCGCACGATATCCGCTTTGCCTTGATTTGGATAGGACTGCCCGTGTCGTTGACATTTGGCTTTTCATGGACGGTCAGGCCGATTTACGCCTTCCACTATTTGCTGTTCATTCTACCCCCTTTCCTATGGCTTGTGGCGGCGGGAGTAGAAGATCTGAGAGCCAAGCTGGGGCGAGTGATTGTTCCAGCATTCGTAGGAGTTACTATCGTCTTCTCCGCTGCATCCCTGTATGGGATCGCCTTCGATGACAGGAGACCCGATTGGAGAGGTATCGCAAAGTATGTTGCATCACATAGGGCCAATGAAGAGATTGTGCTGGTAGAGGATCCTGCGCAAAGGCTTCCTTACGGATATTACGACAGGGCGGGAGAGGTCTATGGAGTCGAGAGGGGCTTCCTAAGGAAGGTCTGGTTCGAGGGGTGGGAAGCATTTCCTGACGCCGGTCCAGAGAAAGTGTGGGTAGTGGCGGAGAAAGCCTCCTTGGTGGAAACCGGCTTTGCCTCGGTGGCGGAATATGGCTTATTTGGAGTGTACAGGATTCCCCGCGGGGGTTTGGAGCTGCACTTGCGTGGCCTGTCGAGGGGTTTCCCCTGAAAACGATCGACGAATCAGGTACCAGTGATCTGAGATACTGGTGAGGTATAGAGGTACTCGATCAGTATCCAACGTGGGAACGCCGAACGGTCTCGGACGTACCATTCTGGTCCCTGCCTCTTGGGCATCCTCGACGGCCCCGCAATGCAAATGAACCCTCGAGCGCTGCTTCTACTCCCTGAATCTCCCTATCCGCCGCGCTGTGGCAACGCCCTGCGAGACACGCAGCAGATCTACCTGCTGCGCGAGATGGGCTTCGACGTGTGCCTCGCCCTAATGATGCACCGGCATGATCTGACGCCCGACGAGGAAACCCAGGGGCTGGCCGGGATTACTACACGATATGCCGGTGTCCAGACCGGATTCCGTGAATCACTTGCCGCGACCCTCTGGCGCAAGGTCAGTTATGTGCTTGGGAGTGACCGGAACGCTTTCGCTTGGTGGACAGAGCAAGCGAAGCCGGCGTCTTTTCTGGCCCGAGTCGTGGCTGACCTTGACCCTGCCGTTGTGGTGATGCGTTCGCTATTCGTGCATCTCCTGCCCGAACTTGGCCGCACATTCCCGGGCATGGTGATCGTGGACTGCCATGATGCGGATGTGCACCTTGCCGAGGAGATGGTGAAGACTGTCTCGGGACTGCGCAAGCTGGGACCGTGGGCGAACCTGCAAGCCGTGCGTCGGGCATGTCGCGCTCACCTGCCCCAGGCCGACGAGGTCTGGGCGGTGTCCGACCAAGATGCAGAACGAATTCGGAGAGGCGTGCCCACCGCGAGGATCCTCGTAGTGCCAAGCGGCCTGGAACAGGTGCCGGAGCCCCGAGCGCGTTCGGGAGCCGACCGTACCGTAATGATCGTAGCCAATTACGGCTATGGACCCAATGCTCGTGGTGTCGAGTGGCTGCTGGCCAATGTGTGGCCCGCGCTTTGCCAGAGTATTGCGGGCATCTGCCTTGATCTTGTCGGTGGTCGAATGCCTCAACAGTTGCAGAGGCTGGCCTCGAAGACGCCGGGGGTCCGGATACACGGGCTGGTTCCAAGCCTGGATAGCTTCTACGAGCAGGCAGGCGTTGTAGCGGTACCGATCCTTGAAGGAAGCGGCACTCGCCTCAAGATTGTTGACGCTTGGCGCCACGGCAAGGCGGTGGTAACAACGACGAAGGGTGTCGAGGGGTTGCCGGCCAGAGACGGGGCATTCGCCGTTGCGGACACGGCATCCGGATTTGCCGAGGCCATCGAGACCCTCCTCCACCAGCGCGAGCGGCGCCGCGAGATGGGCCTGAAGGCGCTGGATCTGTTCAGGTCGACGCTCTCGTTCGAGGTGATTGCCGAACACCTAAAGCGGTCGTCAACCGTCGCTAACCTGGAGGGAGGCCAGGGTTTGACGCCCAGCAGGACATGACCACTGAGGAGAAAAGCAGACCCGAACCGCAAGATACGGCAGCGATTCCCTGGTGGCGAGCGGTGGCCGCTGATTTCCGGTTCTATCGTGAGCTGTGCGGGCCCCGGGCCTATCATGCTTTGACAAGCTATAGTTTATACGCGGTCCTTGTATACCGGTTTGGTCGTGCAGCTAACGGTATACGTCTCCGCCCACTACGTTGGATGCTCCTTGTTCCGTACCATGTGCTCCGGATCGCCACCGAACTCGCCTTCGGCATCTCGATTGCTCGCACAGCAGACATCGGCGTTCCAGTAATGTTTCACCATCATGGGACTGTGTTCATCACCGCCGGGTGCACGATCGGTAAACGCTGCCAGATTTACCACGGCGTCACCGTTGGAGAAAGTGGCGGGCGCCGCGCCGGGCGGCCGACCATCGGGGATGACGTCCTCATCGGTGCCGGCGCCAAAATCCTTGGGAGCGTGCGGGTGGGCAACGGTGCGAAAATCGGGGCCAACGCGGTCGTGCTAGCTGACGTACCACCGGGTGCCCTCGCGGTCGGCGTCCCGGCAACCATCCGAGGAACGCAACATGTCGGGTAAGCGTATATTGCTGATCGGCCCCTTCGGTCCCGGGCAGCTCGCCGAGAGTCTTGCCCGTGCTTTCGAACGCCTGGGTTACCAGGTATTCCGGTTCGATTCCGACCGAGCGTATTTCGAGGCCGGTCCGGGCGCGCGAAATCGCCTCACCCGCAGGCTACTGCGCCGCGTTTACTGGGATCGCATGAACATGAGTACACTCGAGATCGTTCGCTGCGTCCGGCCGGCGCTTGTCTTTTGCATAAAGGGCACCTACTTGCATCCGGAGACCATTCGGCGTGTGCGCACGACGTTGGGAGTTCCCTTTGCCAACTACTATAGCGATAACCCATATTGTGGAATGCCGCTGAACCCCCGGAAATCATCAGTGCAACGACGCGACTTGGTTGATGCATTGCGAGAGTACACAAGAGTGTGGATTTGGGAACGAGGCATGGCCAAGCGGCTGGCGGCCGACGGCGTCGCCTCAGCCTATCTCCCCTTTGGGGTTGATCCGGATGTCTTTCGCCCACTGGAAGCCAAGGACTGTGCCGAATGCGGCCAGCGCCACACAGCAGTTTTCGTCGGGCAGCATAGCGACAAGCGTGAAGCGCACATTGCTGCCGTGCGGCGGCAATCGGTAGCGCTTTGGGGTAACCGCTGGAACCGCGCGGACACCGTGTTCAATGGCCGTCACCGGACCCATCAGCGCGCCGCCTTTGGTGAGGATTGCGCCAGATTGTATTCCAGCGCCGCACTCTCGCTCAACGTGGTGGATGACCTCAACGTGCCTGGCCATAACATGCGGACATTTGAAATCCCCGCTGCCCGCGGCTTGATGCTGTCCACTTATACTGCCGAGCAGGCGGAGTTCTTTCCGGAAGAGGAGGCGGCACTATACTACCGGAAACCAGAAGAGATAGACGAAAATATCGAGCGGGCTCTGAAGGATGAGACTTGGGCTGACCGACTGCGTGGCCGCGCAATGATGATCGCGGCCGATCATCATTATACCGAGCGCGTCAAAGCAATGAACGCCGATCTCGGTGAGTGAGTGGCATTTCGACTAAGTACGGTTATCGGGATGACTAAAGCGGGATCGGGTCGACCCGTGTGTCCAAAGAGCAGACGCGTGGGGTTATGAAATCGATCCCTGCCCGGCGCATCTTGGCCCTCGGACGTGCCATTCTCCCTATGTGGGTTAAGTCCTCACTGAGGTTCTTCGTTTATCCATTTCTATTTAGCGACTGGACAAGCGTTTATCGATACCTATGGACAACACTCAAGACCCCCCGCTCCACCAAAAGTATAACCCCGGTTGAGCTTCGTATTCGTTCGTTGGCTGGCTCATCGATGGCAATCCGCCCCGGCACTACCGACGGGCGTGTGGTCTATAATGCTTTCTTTGGTCAGTACCATCTCCCTCCGCGAGAAGTCCGCGAACGGTTGATACGAAAGCCTGGGCTGATTCTGGATCTTGGGTGCAACATCGGCTGCACCCTAGCGCACTTCTTAACCCTTTTCTCCTCCGCAAACGTCATTGGGGTTGAACTGGATGCCGAGAATGCGGCGCTCTGCCGAGAAAACGTGGCGCGATACGGTTCGCGCTGCCGACTCATTGAGGGGGCGGTCTGGATCGAAGATGGATGGGTCGAATACACGCGGAGTCCTGGACGAGAGGAAGACCTCAGCATTGGGAGGTTTCTTGGCCCGGGCACGGGGAATAGAAAAACTGGCGGGATCAGGCGGACGAGTGAGGACCGGGCGGTCGTGGTAACTCAAGCGATCTCCCTAAACACGCTGATCTCTAACCTTCCCAGCGATTCGTTGGTTGACTATGTCAAGATGGATGTCGAGGGGGCCGAAAAGCGTTTGCTGCGATCCAATGCCGAGTGGACGAGGCGCGTTTCCTGCCTAAAGGTGGAACTCCACGACTATCCCCCCAGCGACTGCATATCAGACCTTGCACGCTTAGGATTCACGGCATGGAAAGATGGCTGGCACCCCCATTGCGTAGTAGGCATACGTACCGTCCGTGATGGTTGATTCAGCCAGAGTCGAATTGGTAGATGAGATTCCGTTGCGTTCATCAGGAGATTATCTCGATGTGTCTCACCAGTTAGCGCTGAAGTCGAGACGTGAATTGAGGAGTATCCCTTATCCCCCGCGATTACTTTTCTTCGTTAACTCCGGCCGCGAATCTACAGATGGTCGCCGAGTGCGCGAATTCCGAAAGCGCCTATCCTGTGCGCCGGAGAGCGACGTCCTCTATCGCGATGATCACGGCAAGTTACGATCAATTCCCGTGCTCCTCAGGGCGGCGCGGCGTCTCCGACCCCATCTGATCTATGTGGAACTGTTTGGCTATTCGGGACTGGTCGGCGGCATCCTCGCGAAGCTCCTCTGGGGCTGCAAACTGGGCATTGGTAATGGTGATGAAGTATTCAGCACACATTTGAAGAACGGTCGCTATGTCCGGGCTCTTCTGTCTGGTGCACTCGACCTGTTCTTGCGTCGCTTTGCCGATCTGTCGGCGGTGTGGTCACCGTACTACCGCCGATGGCTCCAAGCTCGCGGTGTAAGGAATGTCGTCTGCGTGCCGGGGTGCGTTGACCTGTCATGCCTTGCGCCCGTCAGTTCGGAGGGACTTCGCCAGCGGCTCGGTCTGGAAGGATCCCTCGTCGTCGGCGTGGTTGGGAACCTCCAGTATAGCCGTAAGCTCGATATGGTATTCGGCTGGGACCTCGTTGAAGCGCTGTCGTATCTGCGGGATCTTAAAATTAAGGGACTTGTCGTCGGTGATGGCCCTGGGCTGGATCGGCTTCAGGCGATGGCAAAGGAATTTGACGTCGTGGACAGGGTCGTGTTTGTCGGCCGCGTTCCACACGATAGTTTGGCCGCGTACTATTCGGTCATGGATGTGGGCCTGATTACGCTTTCGAACGACCTTGACGCGAAGTTCACCTGGACTGCAAAGTTGCCGGAGTACCTGGCGTGTAACGTGTTCCCGGTGATGACGGATACCGAACGATCACGGCGCTTTGTCCGCCAATGCGGAGAGTTGCTACCTTTCGTAGGCTTGAAAGACCGAATGTATCCGTCCCGCCTGGCTGCTTTTCTCCGGCACATACTGAGCGGTCCGAAAACACTTGAACGCAGGAAACATGGTAGGGAGATCGCTCGTGGGCTCATGAGCTTTGAGGTTGGCACGAGGCATCTCGAGCGGGGTATCCATCGGGCGATTCAAGGACGATGACTGATGGACAATGGGCATTCGCCTACAACCAAAGCTGGATTCGATATGCCTGGGGCCGCTGGCTCGCGGGCTATTACACCGGGGCACCAGTCATTGATTACGGTTGTGGGATTGGTGTCAATGGTTCCATCCTCAAGACACTCGGCGTACATCAGGTCATCGGAGTGGATTTGGACTGGGGTTGCCTTCACGAGTCACGAGGACGTGGGCTTTCCATAGTACGAGGAAACCTCATGAGTCTCCCCCCGGTGCGATCCGGCGTAGCAGACATCGTTATGCTAATTCATGTCATCGAACACTTCGATAACGGGGTGCGATTACTATCATGCACGAGCGACATGCTCAGACCCGGAGGAGCCATTGTGGTGGTGACGCCGGACTGGCGCCGAAACTCTGCCCGCTTCTACGATGACCCAACGCACTGCCGACCATATACACGAGCCAGTTTGGATTCCGTTCTGCGCAGTGCCAGCTTGCGGCCTCGCGTCTTACTACAGCATAACGTCGGATACTACCTCGGCCGCACCGCCCTGTGGCGCCTTTTTCCTCGCCTGTGTTTCACCGGGGATGCTCTTTTCGCCATTGCAGAACGGGCCCAGGCAGTCTCCTCATGAAGATGACTCGCAACGAGTATGTCTTTGCCGCTCTCCTCATTGCCTTTATCAGCATCTTCTTCCTGCACTATCCGAAAACCTACGCCATTGACGACGAGGCCAATATTCTATCCCTCGCTTCCAGCATGGCCCGAGGCACTGTGTTCTTGGACCAAGCTGGCATAGATCTCGACGCAGACCTGGTCTGGCAAGGACATCGAATTTCAAAGTTCTCACCATTCCACGCTGCCTTGCTGGCCCCAGCAGTGGCAACCCGCTGGCGACTCGCGTTTCTCGTTACCGCCGCCTTTCTTGTCTGGGGCGCCTTCATTCTGCGGGGAATGCTCCGGCACGAAGACCTGTCCAGCGACTGGACACTCCTTTACTTCCTCAATCCCGGCCTGCTCTACTATTCGCGCACATTGCTCGGGATAGTTCCGGCGGCAGTAATGGGGCTGCTTGGCGCGTCGCTGCTCTTCCGTTCACGACCGCGCCCCCTGGCTGGTGCAATGGCGCTCGGCGGCGCGGTCCTCCTGCACATCTGGCTAGCACCTGTCGCCATCATACTTGCACTCGGCTGGTGGTTGGAACAGAAGGGAGGAGGAGCGCGGGCCCTGCTCGTTTTGAGTCTTGGGGCGTTGCCTCCAACTGCCCTGTTCGTGCTGTATAACTGGGCAACGACCGGTTCACCTGTTCGCAACGCCTACTGGATCATCGGGCATCAGCGTGTCCTCAACCTCAGCCACGGCCCTGAGTTCCTCGCGCTGTACGTCGTGTCTCTACTCGTGGCCCCAATGGCAGGTTGGGCGGCATTCTCCCATCGTTGGGCCGGTAATTGGACGCTGCCTGTCACGGTCGCGGCGATTATTGCCATTGCATCAACCTATTATTACCGTGACGGCGTGAATTATGGGCCTGTCGGCTGGATACCGGGACAGCGATTCCTTTTGCCAGCCTCGCTCCTAGCATGCATACCGGCTGCTCGATTTATCGCAACTCTTTCCCGGCGTTTCCAACCGTCACCTCTCTGGCTGAGACGCCTGCGAGGGGCAGCAGTCGGGGCATTCTTGGTGGGTTTTGCGCTAATTTCCGTGTACCACCAGCACTACTTGCAGGCCCAGGCCGCGGTTCAAGCGGCAATCAGAGCCGCAATTCCCGACGGTGCGAGTGTCATGAGTAGTGACCGCGTGTTCAAGGCCTTCGCGCCGGTCAACGGCACCTGGACTCTTCGCCTTGCACGGTATGGCCGCGTACCGACCGAAGAGGAGCGCGAGGGGGCGTACACCGTCTGGCTCGGACTCCCCGGAGAGCAGCCGCCGCCTGGCTGGTTCACCGGCCGATCGCCTTCCGTAACAAGAGCAAGCTCCTGGGTGTGGAGCCGCGATCTGTGGATCGCACCGCCGCTTGGAGTCGGCTCCGCGACCAGCCTTCCGGGTGAGCGCGGCGGATCAAGGGGAGACGGATGAAGGTATCGTACGGACTCATTTGTCTCGTTTTCGTCCTTGTCGTAGGAGCGATCCTGTCACGCCGCGCCCAGCGTGGGTATATAGACTTCCTCACCCCGCTTCTCGCCTTGTATTTCCTGCACGCCGTTACTCGCAGTGCCTTTATCTTCTACTCACCGGAGTGGCTGTCCTTGAATATGCGGGTTGCCAGGGCCAGCGAGCGGGAAATTGCTGAAGCGCTTTTCGTCATGGCCGCGGGCGTTGCTGTCTTGATTGTGTCATACCTGGTTGTTACGAGGCTCCGACCGTCGAAGGAATTTGCCAGCCGCCAGGTGGCTCCGCTGTCGCTCGGAGTCGCCGCGAGCCTGCTCTCAGTGGGAATCTCTTTCCGATTCCTTCTGCGTATGGCGCGTTACAATGTAATTTCTATCCCGCAGTGGGCATGGACGCCGATCGACACATTCGGTTGGGCCGCGCTCGCCGGGATCTTCCTGTTGGCTTTTCGTTGGGCACGCGGCGCCACCCCTTTAGACCGGAAACGCGCCAGGCTCCTTGCCATTTTCGGTGTTCTTGCCGTCGTGACCGTAGATGCTCAACTCGCCGTCTCGCGGGAACTGGTCCTGCAGCCTATCCTGGCACTGTTAATGGGTCGGATGGTCGGTGCCGGTATAACCCTTCGCCGCATAGCTCTAGTCACCGTTGTAGTGGGCCTACCGATTTTCCTCTGGATCGGGGCTATGAAGCGATATCAAGACCGATATCGAGACTACGAACTTTGGTTAGGGCCGTGGTATCTGGAAAGCATCAACGCCGTGCAGGAGCAGATTCATCTCGGGTGGGACAAGTTCATAATCGGCTCGGTTCAGGATCGCTTTCATAGCGTGGATTCGCTCGTCGTGATTCGGCAACTCGTACCATCCTCTCGGCCTTACGAGCAAGGGAGTGTCTGGTTACGAATCCTGGAATCTGCGTTTGTCCCGAGAGCGGTGTACCCGGAAAAGAATATTGGCTGGGGGTCGCGCTTTGCCGTGGAGTTCTGGGGGCTGAGCCCAAGGGCAGAAGGTCGCGCTGCTATAGGTATAAGCCATCTTGGCAATTTCTACATTTACGGGGGCATCGGCAGCGCCCTGGCTGGAATGGCGATTCTCGGCGCAGGGCTTGGGTTGCTTGCGGCCTATCTGCGGCAGCGAGGTGACGTGCTCGGCTTTCTGATGTTCGTCCTGCTGGCGCTGACGGTCTGTCAAGTTGACCGCGATCTCGAAGTCTCTGTGGGGGGCATGCTTAAGTTGCTCGCCATCTTCGCAGGTGTGATTTTTCTGCGCCGAAGCATGCAGTACTCAAGCACTGCCCTTGCCCGGCGCCGCGGGCGCTTCCACCTGACCCACGCCCCGGTTGACTCTAAGCCCCTTGCGACGCGTGCAGGTGAGGCTCAGCTCGATCCGAGCCGAGGCCGGGCCACGGCCGTCATGCGCCCACTTCCTCGGTTCTCTCGACGAACCTAAGACCCCAGGTCTTGACGTTTTGAGGCTCAGGAGTTCTTCCCTCTTGGTCACCGTTTCTCCGTTTCTCCGCATCCCCGTTTCTCCGCCTGCGTTCCCGATCCCCTGGCAGTGGCTAGGTTCTGGCTTGCGCTAAATGAGACGGACCGAGACGCGTGTCCTGCTTGTTCCCAGTTTGCGCTTGGAGGGCTGGAAGGCCATGGACCGCTATCGGGATGCCCTCGCACGGGAGCTACCGGCAGTACTGCCGCCGGGCTGGTCGGTGACAACCCTGCCCGACCCTGACTATCCTCCGTGGACGCGCTTCCTGGCGCGGTGGCTCGCCTACCCGCGGACGCTTGACTGGCGTCCTTGGGATGTGGTGCACATCCTCGATCATTCCTACGCCCATGTCTTGCATCGCCGGCAAGGCCACGCCCGTACGGTGCTGACCGTGCACGATCTGTTTGCCTTCGATAGCCTGGCCCATGGGCCGGGGATCCGCGGTCTCGTCCTGCGTCGCATCAATCAGTGGGTACTCGCCGGTCTCCGAAACGCGGATATCTGCCTGTGTGATTCGCGGGCCACGCTGGCTGCCCTTGCACGCCACTTTCCGGATGTTGCGTGCCGGGCGCGGCATGAAATGTTAGGCGTTGATTCGCAGTTTTTTGTCCCCGACCGGTTTGCCAGCCGCGGCAAAGGCCGCCAGTTCCTTGGGGTATCAGACGATGCCACCGTCATTCTCCATGTGGGCTCCTGCAGACCGCGCAAGAATCTCCCGGCGCTTTTTGAGGCGATCCATCGTTTGGTCAGGCTCCATCCTTCAATTCATCTGGTGCAAATCGGTGGGCGGTTCAGCGCCGGTGACCGTTCGATGATCAACCGGCTTGGACTCGAAACCCGCGTGACGCAATATCCGAACGTTCCGGAGGCGGAGTTGCCCCAGGTCTATGCGGCGGCTGACGTGGTTGCCGTTCCGTCGTTGTTCGAAGGCTTCGGCTTCCCTGTCTTGGAGGCGTTCGCGGTTGGCGTCCCGGTAGTGGCCACCCGCAACTCCTCGCTGGCCGACTTTCCTGATGCGATGCTGCAATCCGCGGGGCAGGGATCAGTTGACGAGATCGAGCACGGGTTGCGCAGCACCCTCGAGGATCAGGGCCCTGCCCTCGCCCGAGCCGCGATCGCACGGGAGTGGGCCCGAGAGATATCCTGGGATCGAGTCGCGAGGGCCACGGCTCGAGCCTACGGTGCGGTGCCATGACCCGTTCGCTCAGGGTGCTGTTCCTTGAGCCTTCAGCCTTGGTGTCAGGTGGAGGCATCGCCCTCCTCCGATTGATTAATACGCTCGACAGAAGAGAAATCAGGCCGCTGGTCGTGCTGGGATCCGACGGCCCGTTGGTGGAGCACTTTCGCCGAATACCTGGGTGCCGTGTCCTGCGACGGCCGTTCCCCCCCTCGCTGTCCCGGGTGACCCGGTCTTCTGTAATCACGGGCGGACTCGTGGACGGAGCCTCCGCCGTTGCATACGGACTCTGGCTTCGCCGGGTCGCCGATCAATGGGGAGCCGACATTATCCATTCCAATGGGCTCAAGATGCATCTGCTCTCGATCCTGGCGATGCGACGGCGGAGGCGAGTGCTCATCTGGCACATTCGTGACTTCATCTCGCCACCGTACATGCCACGGCGGACCGCAAGCTTGCTTCGATACTTGGTGCGATATTTTCCCGATGTCACCATTTGCAACTCGACGTCAACGCTGGCGTCCCTGGGAAATCCATCTAAACCCGTGGTGGTCGAGGGTGGTGTTTCGGCCGATTTCGGTTTCACTCGGCTTCACACCGTACCGGACGGAGTCGTCCTCGGCCCGAAGGGCGCTTCTGTTGGGGGGGACGGAATTCATTCGAAGAAACGCGTGCTGATGCTTGGACGGATCGCAGAGTGGAAGGGGCAGCATGTGTTCGTGCGGGCAGCACGGCGCCTGTGTGAGAATGATCCGTCCACGGAGTTCATTATCGCAGGTGGCCCCACCACGGAAGCCGATGCGGAATATGAGAAACAGCTCCGAGCATCGGTGGAATCGCTCGGCCTGTCGGGGCGTATTCTCTTCGCCGGTGTCGTGCAGGATGTACCGAGCCTCTTGAGCGCCGTTGACGTGGTCGTGCATTGCAGTACCTCGCCTGAGCCATTCGGGCAAGTCATCATCGAAGCAATGGCGGCTTCAGTCGCGGTTGTGGCCTCCAATCAGGGCGGGCCGACCGAGATCATTCGTGACGGGGTGAACGGACGCCTCGTTCCGGCCTCGGACGATGTCGCGCTTGCTCGGGCCATGAGGGAGCTATTGGATGACGCAACCTCACGCCGCCGCCTGGCCATCGCCGGTCGGCGGACGGTGGAAGAGCGCTTTGGAATTGACCAGACCGTAGCCAGGATTTGCCAGATTTATCAGGAATACTCCCTCTGCACTAATCTGCAGTTTGGCGCGTACCTTGCGTGACGTACACACGAGCCTTCCTTCGGCGGATTAACGACACCCTGCAGGCAGTGCTGACGGCCTCCGGCCCATCGCGCACGAAAGGGTTCGCGCTCGCCCCTCTGTCTGGGCCGAACCGCCGGGTGCTGCTGGTCAAACTAGTGGGTATGGGCGACGCAGTGCTGGTTCAGTCTCTGGCCGAGCACCTTCAGCGCGTGCGCCCCGATCTCGATATCGGTGTGCTGACCGGGCCGGCCACGCGCGAGGCTCTGGGATCGAATTCCAAATTTGCCATGCATGTCTACGACCCGGATGGCGCGGATCAGGGAATCTGGAGGGCCCTGAGCAAGATCCGTGAGATCCGGAGACGGTCTTATGATGTGGTCGTCGACTTCGAGCAGCACATCCTTCTGGTCGCCTTCTTTCTCCGGCTAACGGGCATTCGGTACCGGGTAGGACTCGCCGCCGAAGACAACCCGCGGAGCATCTTCCAATCGCACACCATCCGGCTGTCGGGCGAGGACTCGATGTGGATGGCCTATGTGGCCTTAGTTCGGATGATCGAGCCATCCCTTGGCGAGGTCTCGACCCTGCCGCTGGCACGCTCTGAATCAGTGATCAGCGACATTGATCGGTGGTGGGAGATACACCATCTCAACAAGAATGGACGGATCGTCGCCTTTCACCTGGGGTGCGGTTCGCGGGCTGTGGCGCGCCGATGGCCTGTAATGAGGTTCGTGCAGCTTGCTGAGCGTCTGGCAGCCGCCGGGCAGGCCGACGCGATCGTCCTATCCGGCAGGCGCGACGAGCAGCCGTTGGTCCAGGAGTTCGCTGCCTCCTTCGGGGGGCTTGCGGTGGACGCCACCGGGTTAGATTCGATCCAGCACACGGCGGAGGTCGTTCGCCGCTGCCACCTGGTGGTCAGCAACGACACCGGGGTCATGCATCTGGCCGCAGCGATGGGTACGCCAACTGTTGGGCTGTTCGGTCCAAACAGCCCAGTCCGCTATGCGCCGGTGGGCCCGCGCGCGATCTCGGTATACACAACGAACATCGCTTGCAGCCCCTGTATTCACATTCATCGAGGCATCGTCCCGGACTGTTTTGCGGACGAGAAGGGCCGATGCCTTCTGGACATTGAGGTCGAGACCGTCTTCGCGGCGGTTCAGCGCGATCTTCTGAGAGTGGATCCGGAAGGCGTCACCGGTTGGGCTGCCATTCGGGCCAACCAGTGACGGGGCGGCGTTGTGGGAAGCGCTGGCGCGGCTGCTAGATGACCCGGAACTTCGGAACACAACGGGGCAGCGTGGGCAGCAAAGGGTCATGGCAGAATTCACTTCAGAGCGTATGGCAAGCCGTGCGACTGTGCCGTACCACGAGATCCTTTCAGAGCGTGCGGGTGTGCCATTACCTCCCGATTATTCAGTGCCCCGAGAAGGGGTGAAGGCTTCATGAGGCTTTCCCTGCTCGTCACTTTCCTCTCGGGGCTGGTAACTGTTGCGTTGACACCCCTGGTCATTCGCCTGGCGTCTGTGCTGGGGGCAGTGGACCACCCCCGGGGGGGGCGGAAGATTCACAAGCGCCAGGTTCCCCGTCTGGGAGGCGTCGCCATTTTCTTGCCTGTCATGCTTTCCCTGGCGTTCGGATTCTGGATTGTTCCAGCGGAGAGTCGGGTTCTGGGACGGGGCGAACTGTTCGGGTTCTTCGTAGCATGTTGCTGCATCTTTCTTTTGGGTGTCTACGACGACATCCGGGGAGCCAACGCGCCCAGGAAGCTCACGCTCCAGATTGCCGCTGCCACGTTGCTGTACTTTTCGGGTGTCCGGATCTCGGAAATCGCCACACCCTTTGGATGGATTGTCACCCTTGGCATCTTCGCTTTCCCATTCACAATGCTCTGGCTGGTGGGGCTGACGAACGGGATGAACCTGCTGGATGGTATTGACGGGCTGGCGGCAGGCGTAGGAGCCATAGGATCCATGACA